>ERZ791875.2002-NODE-2002-length-11761-cov-2.656843_pt1 | contig 11761 bp, 5 predicted proteins | sample MGYA00510278_ERZ791875 | MGnify/ENA primary metagenome ERZ791875 (study PRJEB30046, sample SAMN00792078) | human gut metagenome | study: EMG produced TPA metagenomics assembly of the A metagenome-wide association study of gut microbiota in type 2...
TATTATATCCCATATACGGAGAAAATTCTACACAAAATACAAACAAAGTGATATGTTTACAATTGTTAAATATATACAAAACATACGTTCTTGTATTCATAAGTGCATCATAGATGTATCTTAATTATAACATATATCATATTTAATTGTTCATTTCATTTCTTATTCAAATAGTCTATATTTTTCGAGTTACCAATCGCTTGTAACCCTATGCCTACATATATAATATATAGGACTTACCAGTCGTTGAGCGTCTTCCATATCATAAATCATATATGACTTAGGAAGTTCGTTGCGTCTGGGTGACTTGCACACCCGGTTATCCCTGACCTATCTGTTTTTTATGGTTTCTATCCGAAGACTGTTGAGTTATAAACTCGTACCGCATTCACGTTTACCGTTTCCAGTTCCGTTGTAGCAAGATAGGGTTGTGGGGACTTTCCCGCTATTAAATAGAAGTCGCGCAAATAACTTCACGCCTTCGAGTGCTGAAATCTGAGCTTTCAATGTATTCACATCTCTAGCCTGTTTACGCAGAGTCTTATTGTAATCAGCATTTTTCTTTTTGATATCCAACAATTCCTTCTGCTTATCAATCGATTTTTGAGCAACTTCATTCTCTTGCTCAAGCATCTTTGTATAGAGATCAACAATAGAATCTTTGTAGTCTTCAACAACGCCAACAGAGCTTGAAATCTGATTGAGAAATTCTTTTTGCTGCTCCTTATATTCACTTGTTGAGATATTCCCGTTCTTTAAATCCTCATCAAGCTTCTTCAATGCCTCTTGATAATTCTTGATTTGCTGTTTCGCAGCATTCATACCCTGACTAATCAAAGACAAATTTGCAATACCATCTACAGTTAAACCGCCGTTCTTATCAAGAAAAGCATCACTATTTAAAAGTCCTCTTAAATCATCTGTCTGGTCAATCAGATCACCTAATGCTTCCTGTCCATCAAAGAACGGTTGCCATCTTACTTCCCAGATTTTATTTTTGAGGTCTTCAATGTTCTCCATTGCATCAAAGATAGCGTCATCGAGCTTTTCTATCTCTTCCGCAATTTCATTATATTTGTCAGAACCGACATCATATTTTGCCTGATCCTTTAATAGTTCATTCCGCTTATCGTAATTTGCCTGAATCTGTGCATTTGCATTGTCAAGCTGTGCCTGTAAATCTTTTTCAGATACCTGTTCACCTTTTGATTCTGTAAGGTCAGAATTGTTTTCCAGTCGTTTTGCAGTTCTGTCTAACTCATCAATAACCTGTTGCAGTTTCAGTAAATCAAGTTCTCTTAACTGATCTTGTAATTCAATCAGTGTTTTCTCAGCTTCAGCAGCTTCTTGCCGGAATCCATTTAATGCAGCTTGTGCTTCAAACCATTCCGTTGAGTATTCAGCCATATACCCATTTGCCATGAGTTTATTGATTTCATCTTGATATGATTTAATCTGTGACTGTAATTTACCTGCAACGTCCTGTTGATTTTTAATAGATTCTTGCAGAGAGCCATACATATTATCGGAATATGCAGATTCTCCTTTTGCAGCTGCTAATTCACGTAATGCTTCCTGATAATCTACAGCAGAGGACTCAATTCCAGTCATCATATCGATGTAATCTTCAATATTATCCAATGCTGTCTGCGCCAGTTCACTCTGTTTATTTAAGAGGTCATCGTACTGTTTATTACAATCTACGAGTTTATCATAATAAGATTGAAGCTCGCTGATTATTTTTTGAGTATCCTGGTCGTATTTTGAAATATCCATAGACCCGTTCTGAATCTGATGTACGATAAGTGGGTTTATTCCACTCTGTCGCACAATAGAATCAAAATGACTTTGATAAGTCCCAATTGCTTGCTGAGTCCTATTCAGTAGTTCACTGTTCTTAGACATTGCCTCATACAGTTTCTGTTGCTTATCTGGGAGATGTGCGATACGCTCCATTTGACTCATCAATAAATCATACTGTGATTCTAGGCGTTTAAATAACACCTCAACCCAGTCCGTGTATCCGGATACTGCCTCTGATAATTTCTCGGCAGCTTCGGATGTATCAGATGCTGCTTTGGAAAGATTGTCTGATGCGGAGTTGAGATTGTTGGAAGTAGTGTTGGATAAACCCGCTACATTTTTGTTCGCATTATTGACACCGATACTTCCTGTCACATATGCTGTACCAGATGCATAGGCTTTCCCTCTTCCACCATTAGAAGTTACATATCCATTTTTAAAGATTTCTTCCGTTTGTTTATGATTAAAAACAATTGCATTCTTTGGAATATGAGCAAATTCAGCCCCTCTATCACCAACTGTCCACCATCTGTTCCCGGAGACAACTAGCTCACGACCAATCTCTCCAGTTAAAGCAACTTCATCATTCTGAACTCCCCACTCTCCATTTGCAAGAGCTTTATGAATCCCACGATGTACTTGCGCTGTTCCTTCTACATGAGCAGTTCCATTTACTTTGGGCGCAGAACCATTCGTTATAACATTATAAGTTACTGTTCTCTGCAAATTAGATGGATTGTAATTATCTACTGCTGTAGAATTTAGATGATATGTAACTGTTGCATCTTTGTTCTCTGGTGTGTAATTTTGAATTGCAGTATCATTCACTCCACATTTCACCAACATCTCTGGTGTAATTGCACTAATACTAGACACGATGCTTTCAATAGATGATGCGTCAAAACTACCACTAACCTTTGCCTGAATTGTAGGTTGCATTGCTTGAATTTCAGAAGCAAGAGAATTTACTTTTGCCTGGGCTTCTGATGTGTCAGCACCAACAGATGCTTGCATATCCAATTCATTTTTCGCATTTTGAAATTCCTGCAATTTTGCAAGAACATTCGCTATCTCTCCTTCTACTTGTGACGTGTCTACATTCATAATCACAGGGTTGGTCAACTGCTGCTTCTGCGCGATACAATACTGGATAATATTATTCGCATTCTCAATGGAAGAAGCATCAACATCCGGACGTGCTTTTATCTCATTCATTTGGGCAATTGTGCTATCCAGTGTTGTAATCTTGCCCTCTATATCTTCAATTCCAGATACATCCATTTTAATATCCAGATTTTCATTTTCTTTCAAACTTTGTAATGCATTTGCTGATTCATAGGCTTTCACACCTAAATCTCCAACTGTTTGTACTGCTTCATCCGCCCAGTTAAACTCACCACCAAACTCTTCCATCTCTCCAAACATTGCTTGTACCATGGATTTAGACAGATTCAATTTCTCTTCAAAATCTTCCATTTTGATTCCATCTGCAAGATTAAAAATTTCTTTTCCATTGATATCTGTTTCCACATTCATCAGCCCGGCATTGACTGCATTACTGCAAAACTGCGCAATGTCCATTCCCACTCTCTGACCATTTTCATCATAATCAAAGTATCCACCGATACTATCCATATAACTCTGAACAGCTTGCTCATCTTCGTGATTGATTGATTCTGGTACAATAAAATCTACTGCAGCCTCGTATCTTTTTGTCCCGACTCTTCCGTAATCTTCAGAATTCGGATCTGTCACATTAGAAATTGCCTGAATTGCATCCAGAGAAGCATCAAACATATCCCCAGATTCTGTTGTGCTTTGCTTATCCAACCAGTTCTGATATGCACCTGTTGCTTCTTTGATTGCCGATGTGAGTAAATCATACTGTTGACACTCTGTTGCAATCGCAGAATTCGCAGACATTAAGGAGTCTAATTCTGTCCTTGTCTGATTGTAATCATCTGTTCCCTCATTTAAGGATTTCAATTTTTCTCTAAGTTGCTCAATTTCTCCGGCATTTTTTAAATATTCTGATTGTTTCTGCGCTTTGTTTGCATTGTTGGTTGCAATTGCTTCTTCTGCTTTTGCTTTTGTAATTTCTATAACTCGATCTTCATTCAGCCGCATTGTACCATTTATATATTCCAAAGCTGACTGATAATCTCTTAATTCATCAGAATCAAATGTTTCTATATCAATGGATTTCCCTGTAGATTGTCCTGATAATGCTTCTGATGCTGCTGAAATTGTCTTTAATGTTGTCTGTGTAGAATTTGCCAATTCTTCAAAGGACTTTGCAGACTCTTCTACATTTTCTCCTGTTTGCGTAGTGACAACTCCTAATTCTACTAACACATCCAATAGAGGCTGAATTTCTTCTGCAGATGTCCCAGCAATCAGTCCCATATCCAAAGCAGCCTGTGTCAATGCCTGAATTGCAACCTCTCCTTTTTGTGACCCTTCTGTATCCAATGCAATCTTAAAATCCAAGTCACTCAATCCAAGGCGCTTGATATTGTTTGCATATGCTTTTGCTGAAGACTCAAATCCTTTGATTACGTCATCGGTTCCATCACTTCCAAGAATCCCCTTAAATTCTCTCGCTGCAATTGATGCTTTTGCTAACTGATCTGTTACACCATCAAATACAGAGGCATACTTATTATCACTTCCGACAATAGAGTCTACTGCTTCTTGTACTCCTTCGAAAGATGTCTTTGCTTCTTCAATTTTAGAGGTATCCCCACTTGATAACGCTTCATTATATTTCTCTACTGCATCTGCATAATCTTCATATAATTGACCGTAAGATTTCTTGGATTTATCGTAGTCTACAGAAAACATCTTTTCATTTGCTACCATATCCATCTGCAAGAATGTCTGATAACTCTCTTGATAATCGTCCAAAACCTTCTTATTTGCACTTAATGCTTTACTTGAGTAATTCAGAACAGATTCTATTTTCCCTGTCGCAAAATCCTGTCCTTCATATTCTGACTGTAATGCAGATACACGATTCATAAAGTCATTGATAACTTTATCCGCTTTGGATGCATCCCCATCAAATGAGATTGTAAATATCCCGGTGTTCATCCCTGTATCCTGTAAAGTAATTCCCTGCTTTTCAAATTCCTTTGCGATATCATAGATGTCTTTCCCCACACCTTCGATTTCATTCGTAACACCTGTATCACCAAGACTATAGTGTCTCTTCTTAGTCATTGCTTTTTCTACATCTTGAAATTCTTTTCTGTTTTCATTCAATGTAGACTTTGCATTTTCAACTGCAATCTGCTGTAACAAACCAAGCTGTGTCTGAAGGTTTCCATTGACCAGATCCACTCCTGCTGCCTGTTCTGGATATTGAGAAGTAATCTGATTTTGAATTTCTAAGATTTGTTGCTTAACGCTATACTCTTCCGATTCAGTTAAATCACCAGAAGCTAATTTTGCTTTTAATTCTTTATATTTGGAGATTTGTTCATCCAGACTGGATGTAGATTCTTTCCATGCATTCGATGCATCTTTGGCTGTCTGAATGGTTTCTTCTACAGACTGCTGATATGCATTCCAGATAGAAATACCTGCTGTTAATGCTGTGGTAATCAAGACAATCGGATTTGCCATCAACGTTGCCCAGAGTCCCTTTAATGCACCACTAAATGTGACCGTTGTTGCTGTTGCTGCTCCTTCTGCCGTAGCCAATCCCATAGTAGATAATTTTGCAGCAGCTTGTGCTTCGCTCAGTCCGGTACTCTGTAAGATTTGCATTCTTTGAGCATTGGTTAAATTTTGTGAAGACAGCACTGCCTTTAATTGACTTTTAGATAATCCATCTACCAAGGTGGTCAACTGTTTTACACCATCTGTACCGATATTACCTGTTTTCAATAAACTCATTGCGTTGCTGAAATTTTGCATTTTCATAGCTGCTTGCGTAATAGATGTTGTCAACATTGTGAAGCCTTTGATTGCACCACCAACTGCCAAGCCAGTCAACGCAGTCTTTAACAGGCTTGTTTTATCCAGAAACTCTACCACTGACTGCGATGCTTCCAAGATTCCAGAAATAGATTCTTTACTAATCAAATTCATGGATAAAGACTCAAATGATGCTTGCAGACTCTTCTTTTTCGCCTCCAGGGAATTTAAGTATGCATCATTGAACTTCTTCATTGCCATTCCGCTAGAATTCTGAGCTGTTTCTGTCAAAGAGAGTACTTTATCATAATTATCAAATAAAGAAATCAATTTGTTATATTGATAGGTTCCACCCATCGCAGTGGCAATCGCTTTTTGCGTGTTTTTATCAAACATTAACCACTTCTTCCCAACATTATCAATTATGGTTTCTGCATCCAGAAATTGACCATTTACATCTCTCATATTGATGCCAACTGCTTTTAACACCTTTTCCGTATCATTTAAGGCTTCTCCCGTCTCCGCATCAATAAACTTACCAGCTTTAATCTGATTCATGCGTGATAACATGGATTTCAGCGCATTACCAATTGATTCATCAGAATCCTGCGTAACTTCTTTAATCGTGGCAATTGAGGCAGCAGTCTTTTCCAGCGATAATCCAGCATTATGTGCCATAGATGCTGTTTTGGTTAATGCTGTACCGATGCCTTTCGCATCCGATAAAGATTCCAAATCAATGCTCGATAAAATATCATTTACGTGACTTGCCTGATCTGCTGCCAACTGGAATCCATTTAAATTTGCGGTCAGCACTTTAGAACTATCCTCAGAAGACATCTTGGCATTTTTACTGAGTACCATGGTATCTTTAATCAACATATTTGTCTCTGCCAGTGACTTACCACTTCTCAACCATGTATCAGCGCCGGATGTAACCTCTGTTGTAATCGCCCCAAGAGATTTTGCCATGTCATTATATCCACTGACCATATTTCTGACTTCAGAATAACTATCTCCTGAAGCAATCTGCAAGTCTATAATAGCATTATCAATGTCCGAAATTGCTTCTACGGCTGCTCTTGCTGACTGTTCAATCGTCTGAAATGACAGTCCTAACTTTGCCAATTCTTTTATAGATGTTCCTAATCCCTGCGCGCTTTTCTTTGCTGTATCATAGCTTTTTGCCATATTATCTACAGAATTTGTACCCTCTACATTTGCATTGATATTGATTTTACTCTGCTTTAGATTGTTAATCTTTTTTACAGCAGTATCCAATTCTGACGTATTGACATCCAACTTAATTTTCTGGTTATTATTTTTTCCAATATCCTCAATTTCTTTGGATGCTGCTTTTAATTTTGACGCATCCACATCAATTTTCACTTTTTGTTTCTGCTTGGTCAAATCATCCAATTGCTTTTTTGCTTTGGACGTGTCCAACTCTACATCAACTTTTATTTTATGATCCGACATATGCCCTCCTTATAATTGACTAAATGTTTTTTCCAAAATTTTAGGAACAGCTTCTTCCGTCCTCTTAAAATATCCGTGTTTACCGAGTGTTCCTGAATGTCCTTGCTCTGTTGCGTCAATTACTTCCGCTCCAGAAAATGTTCCTGTATGATAAGAAATATTATCATCCAGATAAGACTCAAATGTAAAATGATTTCCTGTACCGGAAACCGGAGTTGTTTCTGGGGATATCAACAATGTTCCAGTTCTTTCATATTTCACTGGATTTCCAGAACCATAATAGTCCATAACATTATCCTGCAATTCCTTATCTATTTCATTTCTGGCAGACTCAGCAGCCAACCCGACATCCTTGATTAGCTGCTGTTCCAAATCTGAAAAACTACGAAATGTCGCCATATCTATTTCTCGATCTTACTTAATGCGCTTCCGACAAGTGCCATCCCAAATAGTGCGCCAATTGCTTCTGCAACATTTTTCTTCTCTGCCTCTCTTTTTTCTTCCGCTAATTTATCAATAACCTTTTGACTGTCCATCATGTGACTAACTAATGTTTTTAAGCCATTTGTATTTTGCACATATAGTACTTCATCTAACAAAAATAATCTGGACGCATCATCTAACTTTTCCCAATAGTCTACAATATATCCCTGGATTTCTTTTACATCTACATTGCATCCAAATCCTAACTTTTCCAATCTATTATCATTGATTTTGTATTCCATGACATTATCTCCAGATATGGAATATTGATATGCTTTAGCAACTTTACTTGTATCCAAATATGCAACACTGTCAACTATTGTTTTGGGTATGTTTACAATCAAAATCTGTTTATCCTCGATAATAACTTGCCCTGTATAATATCCTACTATTTCCATAACATCCACTATTTTTTTCTCTTCGTCCACTACTTCCTCTATGATGAATTTATAAAATTCCCCAATTTTTAACTCATTTACATTTACCATTTAACATTTCCTCCTGTTTGAATAATTTATAATTTCTCATCAGCAAATGAAACTTCTTTGCATCTCCTATCCCTGTTCCAGCAAAGACAATCCCTAATATAGTGCGTTCCATTGTTGTCATCTCGTCCCATGTATCTGTCATTTCCTCAAGCAATTGCTCTCCTGTTTTTGGCATACCATTTTCATCAAAAATACGGATCTTTGTTTGTTCCAATAGCTCCTCTATGTTCTCTAATCTATGCTGCCCTGAGTCATTACCTGCAAAATAACCTGTCCATTTATCATAAATTGCCTGAACAGTTTTTTCACATACCTCTTTTTTCTCTTGTGTCATTTGTTCCAGACACATTACATATTTATCAAAATTGTTTTGTTCCAATACTTACTCCTTATTATTTTATTAAATAGGATTGTTCTGTGACAGATTGTCACATATGAATTAACTGAATAGCTCTGTATCCAGTCCGATAGATTTTAAAATAGATTTGATTAAATATAGATTGTTTACCTGTTCTTCTTTATATTTTTGTTTCAATAAGAGTTTGCGTAAATACAAAATCTCATCTTCTGTCAGATTTACTTGCACGTTTTCTCATCACCCCCTGTCTCAATTGCTTCATCGACTGTCAGATAGTACTTTCCACTCAGGAACGCATAAATCCTTTTCATGGTATCTTCCTTCATTTTAATTTCCGGATTCCCATTCAACCATTTATTCACAACCGCATAATTCCTACCAATGCACTTAGATAAATGCGTGATTGTAATTCCATTCACAGACAAATACATTTTTACCACTTCTCTGATGTCCATTTTTATGTCCTCCTACTTCTCTTTTCTTGGGTAAATATATCATAAAATTATGATGTTTTTCTCCCTATAGATATCCTCACTTTTTTGAAAACGGGTGCAGAACCCCCATAAAATAAAGGATACTCTGCACCCATAAAATTTTTCAAAACTCCATATGTTCTATTTGTGATATAACTAATATTCACCACTTCTCTAGCTCAGCAAGTTACTCCTATTCTTTTTTGCTATTTCTTTTACGCAACAACTCGCTACATTTATTACTACACGTCTTCCGATTTCTTTCTGCAAAAAATTTCCTTCCGCACACTTCACAGATTTTGACACTGCGCTCACCATTATATTGATACAGATCAATCAATGGATTTTTTTCCTTTGCATAGAAGAGTTTAGTCTTATCTGGATCTGGTAAATAAAAAGAAATTTTAATATATTTTCTCAACTTCTCTTGTTTGATGTATCCAGCCTTTTCCAACCTCTTTAATCCTTTATCTGCAATCTTGCTGCCAATCCATTCATCAATGGTTACTCTTTTGATTCCTTTGATATTTTTGCCACTTGCCAGCAAAAGACAATCCGCTTCTTTCTCGCTCTTCGCGACGTATCTCTGATACAAAACATATAAAATATACAACAACTCTCGATCTTTCGGACAGTTCTTTTTACATTCCATACTAAATATGGAATCATAAACACTTTTCGCAATCGGTACTTCCATTAAATCTTCCTGCTTCTTCTTGATCTGCTCAATTCTTTGTGCAATCTCTTCTGTCTTTTCTTGGCTTGTCTGGTATGCCTTCCGTTTTAAAGGCAGTTCTATATTTTGTTTCACGTTCAGTTCCACATTTTGAACTAAAATATTCCCGTAACACCCCCAAAGGATATCCTTGTTACAATCTTCTCTAAATTCTGGCTGATAATATTCCATATCCACCAAATAGGATGCTGCCATTTTTCGATCCGGAATCATTTTATCAAATTGCTTTAGACAAAAAATATAGATCAATTCTTTCGCAAGTATCTTGTCATTATATGTCTGGTTATATTCTGATATTACCCCCTTTAGATAATAGGATACTCTCATTTTCAGTTTCGGCAGAAGTGTTCTCATCTTCTTATATTCTTTAGAATTCCTCTTGACCGTGATACTTCTATCTTTTAGAGTCTCAGGATTAAAACCGTTTATATCGTCCAGACATGAAATCTTGGTAATTCCATTGCTTGTCTTTTTTCTTATATATTCTGATATCCGATCTACATTGTGATAGGAATGAAACTCACAGCACAGATCGCTTCTTCTATCTTTGGCATACTGGAAAAAATATGGTGGGAGCATTTCCTGCTCTTTATACTTATTATAAATCGGCGCATATCCTTTTAAATCCAAAGACAATTGTGTCTTGGGGAAATCAATCACATAATTGTTATATGCACATAAAATCCTAATCAATTTGATATCAGGATTTTCTTCATTATTGAAAATCTTTGTAATTGCATTCGACACATTCCCTATATTTTCATTGTCAAAGCTGCGCTCCAAACATTGATACTCTTCTGTCCTTGTAATCTGAGATTTAGGCGCAGAACCCATCTGGTAATACAAAGGTGCTTTCTGTTCGCCCAGACAATCTAAAAATGCAGAATCAGAAATAACAAACATATGATCTCCATCCACATCCGCCTGTAGTGTTTTTGTCAGCAGATCATGCGTACTTACGACTATATCATCACCAGAGAACCATTCCTTGCATTCCTCTGATTTAATCAATGACCTAATACCATGCTCACAATCAGACAAGTGAGGATATCGGATACAGCACACTTCTGATATCTCTTGCTCGTTATAATGCTTGCTATAGACATGATTTTCTGGTATCAATCCCTTTGGATTCTCTTCGCCACAAAACAGCCACTGGCAGAAGGCATACAAATCTGGACAAATATAACCGTTGATACCTTTTACATAAACCTTGCCAGCTTGCATCCTTTTTCGCTCTGCTTTGATGTACTCCTGCACTTTCTTTTTTACATACCCATCGGATAACAATTGCGGATACAATTTGATTGCCATCTGCAAACCATCTAACTTTATATCTTCCCTTTCCATATCAATACCCATAATCTTGAGTGCAACATCCGGATCTCTTTTTGCCTGATTGATATAATCAACAGATTTTTGGCAAAGTTTCTCCATCCTCTCCTCCGTAAACGTTTCCCGTGGAAGTGTCTGAATAGGTTGATAACTCAAACGGATATACTCTTTTCCCACTGGTTCTGCAAAATTGTTAATTGTAATTGCTGCGCCAGATGCTTTAAATTTGTCTCGGTAATCATCCATAGACTCATAATACTGCCACATTTTCAATTGACTCTGAGTCAAAATAACTTTCATTCGTTTAACATCTTTTGTAGATACTGGATGATTCCATGCATCTAAAATAAATGATTCACACGAGTGCTTTTCAATAAACTTACAGAAATCAAAAGGAAAGATTGCTCCTTTAATCCATCCACCACGGATTTGACAGCTGCAAGGAAGTGTCCCCGGCATAAACATCCCTGCTCCATCCATGTGAGGAACAGGAACTTCCATCTCTGTTTCTTCTATATTAAAGGTGTCCACATCCAAGTAATTCACTTTGCCTGTCACAAGAGTCTCAAAATCTTTTACAACCAACACTTCGTCAATATCGACCGCATACTCTGTCTGTACGCTCAGAGACAAATTCAAAGACTTATATGCTAAAAACTTTCCCATATTGATTCCACCATGAGCA
>ERZ791875.2003-NODE-2003-length-11759-cov-21.138072_pt1 | contig 11759 bp, 10 predicted proteins | sample MGYA00510278_ERZ791875 | MGnify/ENA primary metagenome ERZ791875 (study PRJEB30046, sample SAMN00792078) | human gut metagenome | study: EMG produced TPA metagenomics assembly of the A metagenome-wide association study of gut microbiota in type 2...
GGGCGCACTTCCCGTTCTACTTCAACAGTCAGACGCTGGAAATGGCGGACCGTGGTTCGATTGGGCAACTGTTGGTCAATCCGGTACCGTAATGGACCAATTCAATGCCCCACAGAGTGGTGGGGCATTGAAAATTACTCAGTATGCAGTCTTCATTGTGTATCAGGTCGAAAATAATCCTGGCAGCATCAGACTAAGCTGCGGGAAATAACAAATAATTGCCATTACTACAAACAATGCCAGAAACATCGGCAGTAATGGTTTTATTGCCCTGTCGATACTGACCTTACCAATGCTGCACCCCACAAACAGAATGGTGCCGACAGGTGGTGTGCAAAGGCCAATGGTTAAGTTGAAAACCATAATGATGCCGAAGTGAATCGGATCAATCCCCAGATGCTGGGCGATCGGCAGGAAAATAGGTGTAAATATCAGGATCGCCGGCGTGATATCCATAAAGGTACCGACGATCAACAGAATAATATTAATAATAAATAGAATGACCCATTTGTTATCCGAAACACTGGTAATCAGTTCGTTGATCAACTCAGGAACATCAGCATTCGTCATGGCCCATGACATCCCCATCGAGCAGCCTACCAGTAACAGAACAATTGAACTGGTTACTACCGAATCTAACAGAATATCATTGAGCTTCTTAAGAGTGATTTCCCGGTAAATCATCGCCAGGGCTAAACTATAAATTACCGCTATTGCTGATGCTTCTGTGGGCGTAAATACCCCTGCGATAATACCGCCAATAATGATAAAAATAAGCATCAGGCTAGGAATTGATTCGCGGAATACCTGTAAAAACTGACGGTAATTGATGCGCTCGGCCACCGGATAATGGTGACGTCGGGCATAAAGTGCAGCTACAAACATTAAGGCAACAGCGGTGAGGATGCCCGGCAGATATCCAGCTAAGAACAACGCAGCGACAGAAGTCCCGCCACTGGCGAGGGAATAAACAATCAACACATTGCTCGGTGGGATCATCAGGCCAATGGGGGCAGAGGCAATATTAACCGCTGCTGAAAACGCCGGATCATAGCCCTCTTTTTCTTGCAGTGGTGACATAATCCCACCTACCGCTGCGGCTGACGCAACGGCTGAACCTGAAATCGCACCAAACAGTGTATTCGCGAGGATATTACAATGAGCCAGTGAGCCAGGAAGACGCCCAACTAATGCTTGCGCCAGGTTAACCAGTCGTCTGGCTATACCACCGGTATTCATAATGTTTCCGGCTAACACGAAGAAGGGAATGGCTAATAGCGTAAAGCCATCCAGCCCCACAGTCATCTTTTGCGAAATCACAGAAATGGCGGCATCGGGTGGTAAGGCAGTAATAATAGATAACAGCGAAGAAAGACCAATCGCAAAAGTAATTGGCACACCGATTGCCAGCATGACGGCAAAACTGCCAAATAAAATTAAGACGGGGTAGATATATTCAATGTCCATACTTCCCTCGTTAATGAGAATTCCATTTGCGATAGTTGTCGATGATATTCATCACTGAATACCAGACCAGAATAAGCCCACTGGCAGGCATAACCCAATAAACCTTATCCATCGGCCATTTTAATACAGGAGAGATTTGTCCAACATGTTGTGCTTTTTCAACAACAATATTCCCGCCATAGATCATGAAAATAACCGCAAAGACCGTAATAATAATTTGGATAAAACAGTCAAGCGTCAGAACAGATGCAGCCGGAAGTTTTTGAGCCAACAAATCAATGGCCAGATGTTTTTTTAACCCCGCAGTATATACACCACCAAGTAAAATCATCCACATAAATAAAATCTGGGTGAACTCATCAAGCACAGTGCTGGGAGCGTTAAAAATAAAACGTGCAATAACTTGCCAGGTTACGCAGAACACCATAATGGCGAGAATAATGCGGCAACATCCGGCAAGGATCTTATTAAGAATATGAGTGAGTGTTCGCATAAGTCTTCCATGAAAAGGCAGGAATTACCTGCCCATTAGGGTTACATACTTTCTACTTGCTCAAGGTTTTTGGCGGATTGTGCATCTTTCGCCTTGAATTCATCGTATAACGGTTTGACGCGTTCTTTGAAAGCGGATTTATCAACATCAACAACTGTTGCGTTCATCCCTTTCATTTTGTCGTAGGCTTCTTTTTCAGCCGCAGGCCAGATGACGTCCTTCATCTGCATCATTGACTCATCGGCTGCTTTTAATAATGCCGTGCGCTCTTTATCACCAAGTTTATTCAACACGTCGGTGCTGATAATTAACACATCAGGTACCATGGTGTGTTCATCACGTGAATAGACTTTTGCGACTTCGGCGTGACGCATATCGGAATAGACAACGGTATTGTTCTCTCCGCCATCAACCACACCTTGCTGAAGTGCGGTGTAGAGTTCGCCTTGCGCCATCGGGGTAGCGACACCACCGAGTGCTTTCATCATTGCAATGGCGCTGGGGCTTTGTTGAACCCTGATTTTCATTCCCGCTAAATCTTCAGGTTTTGTAATCGGTTTATTGGAATAAAAACTTCTCGCACCGCCGTCATAGTACGTAATACCAACAAAACCTTTGCTTTCTGATGACTTAAGTATTTTTTTACCTAAATCACTTTGTAGAACACGATAATAGTGATCACGGTCGCGGAATAAGAACGGCAGACTGAAAAGGCTGTAATCCGGGGCAAAAGATTCCAGTGATGCAGCATTAACCTTAACCATCTGTAATGCACCGGAGTTCATTAATTCCAGTGATTCACGCTCATTACCTAATGTCGCATTTGGGTAAATGCGAATAACTAATTCACCATTAGAATACTCTTTGGTTTTATCCGCTAAATAGCTTAATGCTTTATGGACAGCATGGCTTTTATCCTGATTATGACTGAGTTTTAATGTTGTTTTTGCCAGTGTGGTATTGGAAACTAAAAAACAACTGGTTAACAGCATAAGCGATGCCGTCAGAGGACGAAGTGCTTTCATATCCTGCTCCTGGTTAATATAACAGAAACGATAAATACAGCGCTTTTCTATCGTTATAATAAAAAATAGTGATTAATTCTCTGTCAGATAATGGAATATTCCTGCCGGAACCGGAATACCTTCCTGTTGGCATTTTTCTTTGTAGTGCATTTGCGGATCGTTCGGCGCTAACACTTTTTCGACACCGGGAGCCGGTTTAACGGCATGCAGCTCCGTGACCATTTTCGCCATGGTTTTTGCAAAAACAGGATTGCCGAGCTTTTTCGGATCGATGGCAATAACCAAACTTGCCAGCTTACGCATCTTGTCATAATCACCATACATGCGAACAATATGGTTGCCAAAATTCGCATTCATCAGCACGCCAGTCAGTGCATCAATAGCCAGTGCAATGCCTGAACCTTTGTGTTGGCCGAAAGGTAGCAGGTTTTCAATCTTATACGGATCAGTGGTGCCATAACCGTTTTTATCTATCGCCAGCCCTTCACCAATATGTTTTCCGGTTTCCTTTGCATGAAGTATTTTGCCGAAAGCCGTGGCACTGGTCGCCATATCAACAATCATCGGATGGCTGTTTTCCACCGGGAAACCAAAGGCGATGGGGTTAGTTCCCAAAAAGCGCTCGGCGCCGCCATGGGGAGCCACACAGGTATCGGTTTGCGTCATTACGATAGCAACCAATCCTTTGTTGGTGATCATCTCTGCAAAATAAGATAACGCGCCACAGTGAGACGTGTTTTTAACGCTAACAAAACCGAGACCCTCTTCCTGGGCCAGTTTAATGGCGTGCTCAGTGGCGCTAATTAATGCCGAATGGCCCATTCCGTCGTCAGAGTCGAGAATAGCCACTGATGGTGAAATTTGCTCAATGCTAAACTGCGGAGCTTTATTTAACCCTCCGGCAGCAAGGCGGGTACAATAATGTTCGACACGCATAACTCCATGTGAATGCACACCTGTAATATCGGCATGTATTAAAACATCTGTCACCTGTTGTGCAGTGTCGGCATCCAGCCCGGCGGTATGTAATTTGTGGTGTACCAGTGATTTTAAACTTTCTTCACTGACATAAACAGTTGTCATATTTGTTCCCTTAAAAAGTGATCACACCCTTGACCATATTTTTATTTTCTACAACGTTACGTTGGTAATCTTCGCCAACACTAAAGAAATTGAACGCCTGGTTTTTCATTAAATTTTCGTGAATTTTATTGCTGCGCATCAGTTCAATCACCAACGCAAAATCTTCCCGTGTGGCATTGCGACTGCTGAGTAAAGTTGTCTCTTTTTTATGGAAGGTTGGATCGTCAATAACAAGTTCACCAATGTACAAACCGATGAAAACAATTTTGCCGCCATGACGAATAAGATTTACATCATGACTCATTGAAGCTTTATTTCCCGTCGCATCCAGTACTACGCAAGCCAGTTCGCCTCCAAATACTTCACTAAGCGCGGCAATAAAACCTTCCTGTGTTGGGTCGAAGACATTAATTGCCAGATGATCCACAACGTGCTGGCGACGTTGACAGTCAATATCAGCAACAACAACATGCGCCCCTTTAGCCCTGGCGATGGCTGCGGTAGCCAAACCGATTGGCCCAGCACCAATCACCAGTACGTTTTGTTCAGCCTTGATCTCTGCCCGACGAACGGCATGTGCACCAATGGCGAAACATTCAACCAATGCTCCGGCACTGTCGCTGACCTCGTCAGGGAGAGGCACAAGGTTGTCTTCACGTACCGCAAGGTACTCACTAAAACCCCCATCCTGATGCACGCCATACAGCGAAACACGTTCGCAGCAGTTCGTTTTCTCTTCCCGACAGGCTGCGCACTTGCCACACGGAATGCATGGGATGACGGAATAGCGCTGGCCTGATTGTGCTATTTGGCACTGGCTGCCTCGCGAAACCGCTTCGGCGCATATTTCATGACCTAATACACGTGGGTAGCTAAAAAAAGGCTGTCTGCCGGCAAAAGCGTGAATATCAGTACCACAAATACCCACAGCTTTGATTTTTAACAGCACTTCATTATCTGCTGGTGTAGGAATATCCTTTTCCACATATTCCATAACGCCAGGCTGCTGACAAATTAATGTTTTCATTTCTGCTCATCCGATAATAATTGGCTGATGGTGGCCTTGATGCCTTTGTTTTTTATATTCGCAAAGGCGATTTTTATTTCATTTATAAATGGCTGATGGTTGCTTAAATCACCAAATATGGCGCTAAGGTGCAGTAATGCGAGCGCCTGTTGCCATGCGTCTTGTTGTTCCTTTATTAGCGCCTGAAATTGGTCATTCATTGGATCAGCGACAGATTGGCTTTTCTCAACAGCATCAATGACATAATGCAACCAACCAGCAACGAGCAGTGACAGAACAGCATTGTTTTGTTTTTGCTGATGCAATTTCAGCCAGGGCGTCAGCGCTCGCTGGGGAAGCTTTTGTGAACCGTCCATGGCTATTTGCCCGGTACGGTGTGCAACGTTACGGTTGCTAAAGCGTTCAATTAACAGGTCGGCGTATTCCTGGATGTTGATATTTAAGTCTGGATTAAGTGTTCGGGCTTGTTCATTAATCATCAGTTGGCGGGTAATGGAACGAAAATCAGCGTCTTCCATGCATTGCCAGATAAATTCATAGCCAGCCAGTGAGCCGTTATAGGCCAGAAATGAATGGCTACCATTTAACATGCGTAACTTCATCTCTTCATAAGGCTGAACATTGCTGACAAACATCGCGCCGGCTTTATCCCATTCCGGTCGTCCGCGCACAAAATTATCTTCGATCACCCACTGACGAAATGATTCGCAGACGATCCCGCAGGGATCGGCATAACCGGTTTTCGTTTCCAGTAAGGCGAATTGCGATTCAGTCATTGCCGGAACAATGCGATCTACCATCGTGCCTGGAAATGAGACATTTTCTTCGATCCACTGAGCCAGGGGCTGGTCCAGTTGTCGGGCAAAACCGAGAACGGCATTGCGCGTCAGATGCCCATTGTCTGGCAAGTTGTCACAGGAGAGCACACTAAAAGCGGCGAGTCCTGTAGCTTTACGTTGTTGCAAAGCACAGACGATCACGCCAATAGCTGACAGAGGCGCATCCGGGTTTTGTAGATCGTGTTGGATTAATCCATTGGTGAGATCAAGTGAACGTGTTTGCGGATCGAGGCAATAACCTTTCTCGGTGATGGTTAATGAAACGATTTTTACCTGAGGTTCAGCCAGTTTATGGATTGCTGCGGCAATGCCATCTCTGGGGGTATGAATACCGCCAGCCACCGAACGCACAAGGCGTGAGGTAGCTTGCGATGCAGATGTTTCCACAACCGAAAACAGCCCATTTTGCGCATTTAAGTTTTCGATCAGTTGAGCATCACCAAACAGGTTGATCTCAAAGATCCCCCAGCGGGTGTCCGAAAGTTGATTAGTGAGATCCGTGTAGACAGCCTGGTGTCCGCGATGAAAAGCGCCAAAACCAATATGGACAATATCTGCCTGTAACCCGTCCCGAGGCCAGGTGGTTACCTGATCATAGTGGGCGGCAGCGATACTTTCGTTCCCTGACATTATGCTCTTACTCCTGGTGGCTTGTGTGTATACCAATTTACATAATTCACTAGACCAAAAACAGAGAGATGCATCACGCTTGCAGAGAAAGGTAAAAGTACGAAACAGAACAACAAGGCATTATTTATATCTGTATCAATGAGTTATATGAATAAAATGAAAGGAAAGTTTTTTAGAGGTCAGTTTTTGGGATAATTGCCGCTAATCTAAGATATCTGATGATAGTCGATTTATTAGACCAATTGAAAAGAGAGCGTGTACCAGTGGAGGGCGGAAGGCAGAGCCGGCGTTATTTTTCCCGCCAGCTCTGGACTAATGAAGGTTAACGAGCGAAGAAAAAGTCATCAAAATCGCTGATGGAAGCGTCTTGTTTGAAGATTTTGATCAGTTCATTTTTGCTGTTTTCCAGATGTCTCCAGGATGCTTCCCTGGCGAGCTCTGAATCTTTCTGTTGTAGCGCAAGGAAAATAGCCCGGTGATCTTCCAGCCATTGCAGACGCAAATGCTTTTCATGCAGGTACTTGTAGTTAAGTTTCTTCCAGCGGGGGTTTTCTGTACGAACTGCCCGCCATAATTCAGCAGCTTGTTTGATGAGTACCCGATTTTGCGTCGCTTCGGCAATAATGCTATGAAATCGGTGATCCAGGTCTTCAAATTTATCACTTTCCGCAGCGATAGCGTTTTCCTGCAATCTAATGATTTTCTTTAACTCTTGTAACTCGTTAAAGCTAATCTGGCTGGCTGCAAAACCAGTAATATTGCTCTCAATCACCTGACGCGCCTGCAACAGTTCAAACGGGCCAATTTCTGAATAGGGCATTAATGATTTCTGGTTGAGCTTATCGGTGGAGTCGACAAAGAAAATCCCTGACCCTTGCTTCACATTCAATACGCCTTTCAGTTCCAGCATAATGATGGCTTCACGAATGGTAGTTCGGCTGGTATTAAACCGCTCGCTCAGTTCACGTTCTGAAGGTAAGCGTTCTCCGGCCTTAAATACGCCTGAATACAGCAGCTCTTCAATCTGTAGACCAATATCGTAATAGCGGCGCTTTGTAATAACCTGTTCCATACCTTGCCTTACTGTGGGTGTCCTCGGATAGCCGATCGTCGTGCAATATGATTTGAACGTTGCTGATCGGCATAAATAGTAGCGGCAGTTGCCACGATACCGCCAGCCTTAAATGTGCTTGCCCAAGTCGGGCAGTGAAAAACCTCACCAGGGTATTTCGCCACCGTTCATCAACATCACTTCATTTCCGCGCGTGATACAGCGTATAATCCCCGGCCTTTGATTATTTTTTTATCATTTCTGGAAGCAAAATGAGCTCTATCTCCCTGATCCAACCGGATCGCGACCTGTTCTCCTGGCCGCAGTACTGGGCCGCCTGTTTTGGACCGGCACCGTTTTTGCCGATGTCTCGTGAAGAGATGGATCAACTTGGCTGGGATAGCTGCGACATCATTTTGGTTACTGGCGACGCGTATGTCGATCACCCAAGCTTCGGGATGGCGATTTGCGGTCGTATGCTGGAAGCGCAGGGCTTTCGCGTCGGGATCATCGCCCAGCCAGACTGGAGCAGCAAAGACGACTTTATGCGTCTGGGTAAACCGAATCTGTTTTTCGGGGTTACTGCTGGCAACATGGACTCGATGATCAACCGCTATACCGCCGATCGCCGTTTACGTCATGACGATGCCTACACGCCAGATAATGTCGCGGGTAAGCGTCCGGATCGCGCCACACTGGTTTATACCCAACGTTGTAAAGAGGCGTGGAAAGATGTGCCGGTGATCCTCGGCGGTATTGAGGCCAGCCTGCGCCGTACCGCGCATTATGATTACTGGTCCGATACCGTGCGCCGTTCCGTGTTGGTGGATTCGAAAGCCGACATGCTGATGTTTGGTAACGGTGAGCGTCCGCTGGTGGAAGTGGCGCACCGTCTGGCGATGGGCGAGCCGATTAGTGAAATCCGCGATGTGCGTAATACCGCGATTATCGTAAAAGAGGCGTTGCCAGGCTGGAGCGGTGTGGATTCCACCCGTCTTGATACCCCAGGGAAAATCGACCCAATCCCGCATCCGTATGGCGAAGATTTGCCGTGCGCGGATAACAAACCGGTAGCTCCGAAAAAGCAGGAAGCCAAAGCTGTAACCGTGCAGCCACCACGCCCGAAACCGTGGGAAAAAACCTACGTGTTGCTGCCTTCTTTCGAGAAAGTGAAGGGCGATAAAGTGCTGTACGCCCATGCTTCGCGCATTCTGCACCACGAAACTAACCCAGGCTGCGCCCGCGCATTGATGCAAAAACATGGCGACCGCTATGTATGGATCAACCCGCCTGCTATTCCGCTTTCTACCGAAGAGATGGATAGCGTCTTTGCGCTGCCGTACAAGCGCGTGCCGCATCCGGCTTACGGTAATGCCCGAATTCCGGCTTACGAAATGATTCGTTTCTCGGTCAACATTATGCGTGGCTGCTTTGGCGGCTGCTCTTTCTGTTCTATTACCGAGCACGAAGGGCGCATTATTCAGAGCCGTTCCGAAGATTCGATTATTAATGAGATCGAAGCGATCCGCGACACTGTTCCAGGTTTTACGGGCGTGATTTCCGATCTCGGTGGGCCTACTGCCAACATGTATATGTTGCGCTGCAAATCGCCACGCGCTGAGCAAACCTGCCGTCGTTTGTCGTGCGTTTATCCGGATATTTGTCCGCACATGGACACTAACCATGAACCGACCATCAATCTCTATCGCCGTGCGCGTGATCTGAAAGGCATTAAAAAGATCCTCATCGCCTCTGGTGTGCGTTATGACATCGCCGTAGAAGATCCGCGCTATATCAAAGAGCTGGCGACCCATCACGTCGGCGGTTATCTGAAGATTGCCCCGGAACATACCGAAGAAGGGCCGTTATCGAAGATGATGAAGCCGGGCATGGGCAGCTATGACCGCTTTAAAGAGCTGTTCGATACTTACTCAAAACAGGCAGGTAAAGAGCAGTATCTGATCCCCTATTTCATCTCCGCGCACCCCGGTACGCGTGATGAAGATATGGTGAATCTGGCGCTGTGGCTGAAAAAGCATCGTTTCCGTCTCGACCAGGTACAGAACTTCTACCCATCGCCGCTGGCGAACTCAACCACCATGTATTACACCGGGAAAAACCCGCTGGCGAAGATTGGTTATAAGAGTGAAGACGTCTTCGTACCGAAGGGCGACAAGCAGCGTCGTTTGCATAAAGCGTTGTTGCGTTACCACGATCCGGCAAACTGGCCGTTAATCCGCCAGGCGCTGGAAGCGATGGGCAAAAAGCATCTGATTGGCAGCCGTCGCGATTGCTTAGTGCCTGCGCCAACCATTGAAGAGATGCGTGAAGCTCGTCGCCAGAACCGCAATACCCGTCCGGCGTTGACGAAACATACGCCGATGGCGACCCAGCGTCAGACGCCTGCTACGGCAAAAAAAGCGTCGTCTACGCAATCTCGTCCGGTGAATGCTGGTGCGAAGAAACGCCCTAAAGCGGCGGTTGGACGTTAAATTCGCTGTTCCCGGTAGCAGAATTGCTACCGGGGATATTACATCAGAATCTATCTCATTAGGCATTTATTTATATGCCGAAATGTATCATGTGTTTATTTCCTCTGATAGCTTTTTGTATTACTTCTGATAAAGAAAGAAGTAAAGGATCGTGCTGGAATTTTGGATCTGATATTACAATATGAAGAAACTGGTTTAATGAACCAGGTGGGATAATGGTGACTCCGTAGCGAGCAAGCGCATAACCTGGACGATTTAAACTATGATAGAAGGTTTTTATTGTCTGGAGTTGTTCCCACCATTCATCAATATAAATATCATCATCAATATAAACGCAATTATATTTTTCAGGTTCGTAGTGACTATAATCTTTATCAGCATCAATTTCATCAATAATACCAAATTCGGTTTTAATCATAATAAGTATGTCTTTTAATTGTTATGCAGCAAAATGCCAGGAAAATGATTTAAATTGAATTTTCTGGGGTGATTCGTAATCTTGCTTGTCATATAGATGAGCCATCCAACGAGGTTGTGCAACATTTAATGAGGGAGACTGGGCCAGAACAAGGCTGGGGATTAATATAGAAATGATTAACAATAGTGGCTTCATTTTGTCATCGTTTCCATATTATTTTTAGTAGATTCCGTCTGTAATTTTTTGATTTCTTGTTCTCTGTGGCGCGCAAACTCTTTACGGTTCGTGACGCGTTCATACAAAGTAATATCGATAATACCCCCACTCCACATGCCCAAATGACCTCGTATATCCATATCAAATGTTCCAGCTATCCGGACATAATCGCCATTTAGCTGACGAGTACGAGCTAAGGTCACGACTGGGTTTGGGAAATCAATATCTAACCACACGCTATCACTTTGAACAAAATTTTCCCAGGATTCTTTATTTAAATATAAGGTGTTGCCTTCAAACTCAATATTGCCAACACCTTCGATAACCACCTTTTGCAAATGGTATTTTTCTGGCTGCGCAAGTAGTGCCGTCATTGATACCGAATGAGAAAAATGATCGCTCGAGGGTTCATTAATTACAGCTCTGCGTTTCATTCGCGTATCTTCGCGTATTTCTGCCCGTAGACTGTTGGGGATTTCAGTACCATCATCGATGTCTTCTATTAGCCAACGATGATTATCATTTTTACGAACCAGCATCAGCCCCAGTAACCGGTGGATATCTGTGTGATTTTGTTTGATAACCAGCTGCAACAGTACATGCGTTCGGCGGCCATTTAGGTGTGTGCTTTGGATTATTTCTGCAGAAACGAAAGCGTCATCGACACAGCGACACAAAAGATTATTATTCAGCCAGGGTGTCATTTTGCCAGGAGTAGCGCTCATATTACTTCGCAAATCGAGACTGAATTCATCAGTTATTGGTATATCGTCATTACTGGTCAATGGTTGATACAAACGTTCTATCGCTTCATTAATCGATTCTTTGCACAACACGTTTCCGCTGAAGCCACAGAACAGCAGAATAAAAAAACAGGTGTGCCAGCGCCGCATAATCATGTCCTTATGTTTGGTTTTTCCTTAGCAAACAGCCTCTACCCCGGCAACTGACACGCTGCCGGGAATTTTTTTATCATTCTGCGTACATACGCAAGCAGCGCAGGCAATCAAAATAGTCC
>ERZ791875.2015-NODE-2015-length-11716-cov-2.244833_pt1 | contig 11716 bp, 7 predicted proteins | sample MGYA00510278_ERZ791875 | MGnify/ENA primary metagenome ERZ791875 (study PRJEB30046, sample SAMN00792078) | human gut metagenome | study: EMG produced TPA metagenomics assembly of the A metagenome-wide association study of gut microbiota in type 2...
CTGGTCGGCGGCGAGGTCATCTACTCGACCTTCGATGAGCTGCCCGCGCACCACGTCAAGGTCGCCGAGATGGTGCTGGCGCGCGCGCAGCGTCTGGTTGAACACGGCAAAGATGTGGTAATATTATTAGATAGTATGACAAGACTCGCCAGAGCCTATAATATGGTCGTTCCCGCCTCCGGCAGAACCCTGTCGGGCGGTCTGGATCCGGGCGCGCTGCACCGCCCTAAAAAATTCTTCGGTGCGGCGCGTAAGATGGAGGAGGGCGGCTCGATCACGATTCTGGCGACGGCGCTGGTGGAGACGGGCAGCCGCATGGACGAGGTCATCTTTGAGGAATTCAAGGGTACGGGCAATATGGAGCTGCATTTGGACCGCAGACTGTCCGAAAAACGGATTTTCCCGGCAATCAGCCTCAACAAATCCGGCACGCGGCGTGAGGATCTGCTGATGGATCAGGAGGAAATGGAAGCGATCTGGGCGATGCGCCGCGCGATGGCAAATCGTGATCCGCAGGACGTGACGAGCGAGATCATCGACAATCTGGCGCACACCAGAACAAACAAGGATTTTATACAGGTGATCAAAAAGGTATTGATGGACTAGAATAGAGAACAAGCAGAGGATAACAGATGGATTTAAAACGAATATTTTTGAAGGACGCGTGCCCGACCTCAATCGGCGGGCAGGCAATCATGGAAGGCATTATGATGCGCGGACCGAAGCGCACAGCGATCGCGATCCGGCTGCCAAACGGCAAAATTCACCTCAAAACACAGCCGACACCGCAGGGAAACAAATGGGGTAAGATCCCGTTTGTCAGAGGTGTCATCAACTTTGTGGCGTCCTTAGTCTACGGCACGAAGGTGCTGATGTACTCCGCGGACGTGCTGGAAGCGAATTATCCGGAGGAGTACCAAAAGGATAAATTCGACCTTTGGATCGAAAACAAGGTCGGCAAGGACAGAGCGTGGAACATTTTGATGGTGCTGTCGGTCGTTCTGGCGCTGGTGATGTCGATCGGTATTTTCATGCTGCTGCCGACGGCGATCGTCGGCTGGTGCGCAAAGCTGACAGAGAATATTATTCTGCTGAATCTGATTGAAGGCGTGATGCGGATTCTGATTTTCGTGGTCTACATCGCCCTGATCTCAAAGATGCAGGACATTAAAACCGTATTCCAGTATCATGGCGCGGAGCACAAGACGATCCACTGCTTTGAGAACGGGCTGGAGCTGACGCCGGAGAACGCGCAGACTTTCTACACGCTACACCCGCGCTGCGGGACCAGCTTCCTGATGTTCGTCATGGTGGTCGCGATCATCGTGCACGCGTTCATGGGCTGGCCGAACGTTTGGCTGCGTATGGCGACCAGACTGCTCGTCCTGCCGGTCATCGCAGGCATTTCCTACGAACTGCTCAAATGGGCAGGCAGGAGTAATAACATTATCGTTGAAATTCTCAGCCTGCCGGGACTGTATCTGCAGAAGCTGACGACGAAGGAGCCGACCCTCAAACAGCTGGAGGTGGCGATCGCCTCGGTCAAGGCGGTGCTCAACGATGGAGATGACGTTCCGTACTTTGAGGGCGTCTGCGATCCGGACGGCAGACCGGTGGAAGGCGAGGTGCGGTATTACGACCCGTCCAAAGGCGATATCAAATATGAAGGCCCGGTCGGCAAGGCAGCAGAGGCGGCAGAATCGGCGGCGCAGGAGGCAGAGGTTTCCGCGGCAGCGCCCGCGGAGAACGAGGTCGCGAAGGAGGAAGAGGCGTGAGTCTGGCGTTAAAGGAAGTGATCCGCATCGGAGAACAGATGCTTGCCGACGCGGGGGTTGCCGACGCGGCAATCGACGCGAAAGAGCTTTATTGCTATATGGAGGGGCTCGATCGCACCGGACTGATGATGGCGTGGCAGCGCATCCTGCAGGATAACCAGTGCGAAGCGTATTTTAAGCTGGTGGAGGAACGCGCATCGCGTGTACCGCTGCAGCATATCACCGGAACGCAGGAGTTCATGGGGCTGCCGTTTGCCGTCAATGGAGACGTGCTGATCCCGCGGCAGGATACGGAGACGATGGTCGAGGATGCGCTGGCGCTGCTTGGAACCGGTAAGCTGCGCGGCGCAGACTACGCGGATGAAAAGGTCTTTCGCGGAGGTGTCGAGGTCTTGGACCTCTGCTGCGGCAGCGGCGCAATCGGCGTTTCCATTGCGAAGCTGTATAAGGGCGCAAAGGTGACCTGCGCGGATGTGAGCGCGAAGGCCCTAACGGTTGCCAAAAAAAATGCCGCGGCAAACGGCTGCAAGGGCGTGAAGTTTGTCGAGAGCGATCTGTTTGCAGCGTCTGATTTCCATGGACGCTTCGGCAAGGGAAAGTATCAGCTGATCATCTCCAACCCGCCATACATCCGGCATGAGGTGATTGAAACGCTGGAACCGGAGGTGCGCGTGCACGAGCCGATGCTGGCGCTGGACGGCGGCGCGGACGGGCTGGAGTTTTACCGCAGGATCATTGCGGAAGCGCCAGAGCATCTCAAAAAGGCCGGCGTACTGATGCTGGAGATCGGCTATGATCAAAAAGAGGCGGTCAAAGCGCTGCTACACGAAAGCGGACGCTTTGAAAAGATCATCGGGCTGACTGACCTGACCGGCAAGGACCGCATCGTGGCAGCGACGGTGATGACAGGGAAGTGAAAGAGAAATGCAGGGAGGAAACGCAGCCGACGGAACTGCTGGAATGTCATAGATGCGGCGGCTGATTTAGTGCCTGTCCGGAAACGATGCAATCGAAGCAGCGAAGTTCGCTGCTTTTTCTTTTATCTTGGGGATCTGCAGAGCTTCGCCGGGCGCGTTGGCGGTCTCCAGCAGCGCAAAGCGCGGCGGCAGAAGCATATTTTTGTTCATGTTCATCGCGCCGATGATCTGCTGCGCGACCAGATCACCGCCGCTGTAGCCGGAGACGATGATCGCATAGACGCGTTTCGCGCTGAAATCGTTGACACGAAAGACCGAGGTCAGCCGATTGATAAACGCCATGATGTTGGCACTCACAGAATCGTTGTAGTTCGGACAGATCAGTACGACTACATCGCTTTTGATGATCGCGGGATAGACCTTTTCGGTCATGACACCGCCGTAGAAACAATCGCCCTGCTCGCCGAAATGCAGACAGTCCTCGTATTTGCAGCCGCGGCAGTCCCAGATCTGACCATTACGGAGGGAGATCTCTGCGATGTCTGCCTTGCCAACCAGTGCGGCGGCAGTCAGTTGCCACAGGGACAGGCTGTTGGAGGTCTTGTGATTGCCCGCGTGGACAGCAAGAAGCTTCGGGCGGGTGATCTGCGCCGGTGCGAAAGTGCGCAGCTTCTCAACGAGCAGACGGCAGCTTTTGAGGTAGGCGGTATATCTGTCTGTTTGCCAGAGCGAAGCTAATACAGTGAAGCTGTGCAAATCTGAGGTAGACTCCACCAGCGGCTTGCCGGGGAGGGCGCAGCCGCAGAGGTTGGCGGCAAAGGCAATGCGGCGGCCAAGATCCTTGGTAAAAAAGTCGTTTTCGCCGTCAATCAAAATGCCCGCGCGGGAACCCGCGAGCGGCTGTTCCTTTTCATGCAGATGCAGAGAGCGCAGCAGCGCGAGGGTATCCGCGTCCATCCCTGCGCTATCGGTCTGGGCGGCAAAGAGCAGGATGGCGTTTCGCAGAGAACCGCGCTGTGCGGCATATGCAAAAGCCGCCGCGGAGGAGAGGACGGTGAGGTGCGCTTCTTCCTCTGCGGAGGCTGTGTCCTGCACAAGGCGCAGTGCCTCCGCGAAGTACGGGCGTGCAGCGGTCGTAAAGGTTTGAATCAGATAAAATTCCATGGTTTCACCTTCTTTTTTTTGTGTCTGCCGCGCGGAAACGAGCGGCAGATTGATTGCCGGAAACAGAAGCCTTGTGTGCGCGGCAGCAGACACCTGGTTGCTGCGGGCAGCGGCTTCACATTAGATCAGTGCGCACAGATTGTGGTAGGCGTGTTCGATCCGCGCGTACAGTGCAGGCGGCAGCAGGAGATCCTCGTATTCGACCTGTTCCGCGGACAGGCGGTTACGCAGACCGAGGAACGCGCCATCGGCACCTTTCCCAAAGTAGACCGAGCTGTAATGCCACGCACCCTGCAGCGTCAGCAGCAGGGAAATCGCGCCGGACGAAAAGGCAGGCGCCAGATACGGCTTGAAGCCCAGCTCGCGAATCGCCAGATTCGCTTTGACGGTCAAGTCAGTCAGTTCGCGCGAAAGGGTATCATCGTAATGCGCGATGCTGTTTGCGATGACCAGATCCGCACCGTGGGGACCGAAGGCGCGTCCCTCGGTCAGATAAGAGGCAAAGCGGGCGTTTTTTTTGGCGTAGTATTCCGCGCGCTTATTCATGACGCCCAGACCGTAGCCGCGGATCTGCGCCGGGGCGAGACCCGATGACAGCAGGACTTCCTTGCAGAGCGGATCGACCGGGTCGGAGACAACCGCAAAAAGACCCTGGTATTCGGCGGCTTTCGCAAGCTGCCCATAGTGAGCGGCAATTTTTCGATTCGCTTCAAACTGCAGCATGCGGACATCACCGCCGCTGCCGATGGGCGGCACAGCCTTAGTCGCGCAGAAGACGAACAGATCACAGTCAAAGATTTCCTCCTCTGTGACCGGAACGACTTCCGGTAGCGGATGCGTGCTGAACGGCCAGCCGATCTGGTTCATTTCCGCTTCATAGCGCAAAACGGTGTGCGGGTCAAGATCATAGATCCCGATGCGGTCGATGAGTGCGCCGCCGAGCAGGCGCAGGCCCAAAAGCAGGGAGGCGCCGACATCGCCGAGCGCGGCGATATGAACGCGCAGATGGTCTTGCTTGCGCGGCGCGGGCAGCGTCAGGGAATCGTGCCCTAGGCAAAGCTGTGAAAGCTGCCGCGGTGTCATTGTCTTTGATGCGGTCTGTGCAGAAGCACAAACGGCAGATTGGTCATGCATCATTTGATATCCGTCCTTTTCCTTTCCTTGTTTACTGAATTTACTTAAAAAGTTTTTTCATGCGTATCAGTTTTTCGATATCCATTGTGACGAAGTCCGAGGCAGCCATGTTTTCGTCCATGCTGGTGTGACGCAGCAGATCCGGGTTCTTCGGGCTGGTGATCACTTCGCCGAGCCGCTTGAGTGTCAGCTTCTGCTCGAAGGTCTTTTGGTATTCCTCTTCTAAGGTCTTGAGAATATCCCGCGCGTTGGTCAGGGCTGTCATGGAAAAGTCGTAGTAATGCGCGTTGGAGATATTGCCTAAGAAGGACGGGATCGCAAACGGCAGCACGAGGTTCAGGGATGGGATCAGGTCGCAGACCGCGACCGGCATGCCCTTGGCTTTCATGCTGTCACCGCCGATGTACGGATACAGCGCGCTCTCATCGATCCAGCATTTCAGATTCGGCAGGAAGTAGGCACTATCGACACTGCGCTCCTTGAGCGTCATCAGATCGCGCCCGCGGCCGGTCTGCACGCCGACGACGGTATCTGCAACAACAACGCCGTTTGCCTTGAGGATCGGGTCGATCTCTTTCATGCGGTAGCCCTTGTGCAGGAGGTCATCGACGAGGATGACCGGACGGTTGAAGGATCTGATCGTGCGGATCTGGTTCTCAAGGGTGGAATAGTAGCTGCGCTCTTCGATCGTAAAGCCGGAAATATCTTCGTAGAAGTATTTTTCGGTGTGTAGCGCTTTGGTCACAGTGTTTGGTACGGCGGTGCCCTCGAGGACTTTGCCGAACGGAACTGCCATGTATTTGCCATAGGATTTGACGGCATACGGCGCCGGTGCTACATGGTTCAGCCTGGCGATCAGATGGATCATTTTGTGATACATGATCTCTGAGCTGTAGGAAAGCACCAGCTCGCTCGGATAAATCTCGGTGAGGATGCGCAGCAGGCGGTCGTGCGCCTGTTCGAGCGCCGCGAGAACGGCAGGGCGCTTATTCAGCGGATGCTTGATGAGCGTATCGGTATTCTTGAATATGATGACCGGAGAACGCATGTCGACGGCGTAGATCGGCCGTCCGCTGCCCGGGGAGATCTTGCGGAAGCCCTGTTTGGTAACTGTGCGCAGCAGCACTTCACCAAGCCCTGCCTCGTGGCAAGGATGGTACACTACATAGGTATAGTCGCGCGCCAACAGCTCCGAAAGCATCTCCACCAGTATGATCTGCTCGCGGTTGGTAATGGTGGAATGTGCGGCAAAAAACAGTCCGCCGAAGACTGCGATCGATCCGGCTGCCATGCTGCGGATATAGGCGGCGATGTCCTGATCTCCAAAGGTTGTGAGCAGGTCGATGCTGTCCACGCGCTTGACGGCAGCAATGGCAGTAATGCGCTTTTGCCCGGCAGTCTCGTGCATACAGAGCATGCTGACGTTTGGTTCAGCAAGGTAGGCGCGCACCGCCGCCGGATCATAGCCCTGTGCGGTGAGGTCTGCCTGCAGCCCCTCCAGGACGGCAGGGTCAGCCTGTGTGAAAGGCTCCAGCTGCATATCACGCGCCTGCAGAACATGCTTGTAGGCTGGCTCTCTCATGTATAGACTGTTTTCAAAGATATAGTTCTGCGCGACCGGATCGATCAGGTTGGAGATGTCCCGGCCGGAGTCGATGTTTTCACGGATACGGGTGGAGCTGATGTCCTCGAAGTATTCCTCCAGATGCAGGTTGATGATCTTGCCGTTGATCGGATAATGCGTCTGCTCCGCGGAGGCATCCCGCCGCTCGTCGGAGCTGCGCTTGAAGATGATGTGGTTCATCGTGTGGATCGAGTTCTGCTGCGGCTCCATGCGGTAGCAGGAGGCATTTTCGATGACATCACTGCCTGCGACGAAGTAGAGCTCCTTGCCTGCAAAGAGCTTTTTGAGCTTGGTAAGGTCTGCAGGGTTGGCAATGTTGACCGGGAAATCGTCCGGGAAAATATAGATACTTTCCTCGTCAGATACGGACATGCTCATGATCCTGCGGCGCTGCAGACGCGGCTGCGTCTTTTTGGACCAGCTGAACTCGTCGAGCGCCAGATAGACCTCGCAGCCCATGTCGCGGATCTCGCGGGCGATGGCCTTATGGCTGAGACTGAACGGGTCGAAGGTGCCGGGGAAAAAGGCGACCTTTTCGGCATCTTGGATGGCGAAGGCCCCGATCTCCAGCTCGTAGTCGCAGATAAAGCGGTACAGATGCTTCAGCACTGCCGCGTTGTGGAAAAAATTCAGCTCATTTTCTCTCTGCGATTCATACAGGGTCAGAATGCGCTTGCCGCAGTGGCAGAACAGATCATATTTTTCAGCAAGGCTGAGTTTGGCAGAGCCGAAGAGGTTCATGCCGATGCTCCAGAGCGCCTCCTGACTGATGGCATCATCGTAATTGGCAAAACCGCGCACGATCAGGCTCAGGATCTTGTATTTGCGTCTGTCGCGCGCTGCGGCGCTTTCCTGTGTGCCGAACAGGCTCTGATAGCGGTCGTAATGCTCTAGGACAACGCCCAGCGTGTGGAGAACAGCACCGACGACTTGACTGTTGGTAGAGCTGAAGAATTTCGCCAGATCCAAAAGTAGCTCGTCTAATTCGCGCGGTGGCAGATGCAGCATCAGAACGCCCAGATAGTCCGGGATATATTTGGAAAACTGATAATCGCCGATTTCCAGACCTTTGCTGAGTTCGACGGCAATCTCGTTGCGCTGTTCGAGCGGCAGGCGGTCAATCATGGAGACCAGTGCGCGTCCGGCTGACTTGCGGGCAACGACAGTTTCGCTGACTTTGACAAGATTGCCCAGATGCGTCGCGACATGCAGCGCCTGCCCGTCACCGCCGCTATGCGCCAGCGCACGCAGCATGAGCTGGATATTGGCGATTTTGACCGGCCACGGGGTGCTTGCCTTGAGGTTGTCCAGATACATTTCGGAAAGATCCTCTCGGGTCAGCGCGGTCTCCGGATCGAAGCCCAGGCAGGCTTTGATATCGCGATCGTAGGCTGCGCCGAAGCGTGCGCCGAGATAATGGTGCTTCATATCGATGGCGGCAGCCTTGAGGCCCAGATCATCACCGGTGATCATACGGTCGGCAAACGCGCGCAGATGCGCGATCTGCTCCGGCGTGAAAAAGTGCGGCTCGAGCATGACCGCTGTCTGCAGCAGGGATTCCTTATTGCGATAGGTGAGACTATCGCTGCGGTACCAGTCCAGCAGCTGATCGGCGTATGCGGTGCGTCTATCCGGGGAAACAGAAGAAAGCAAAGCATAGGCGATGCTCTTGAGACTGTTTTCCAGCCATTTTTTGTGCTGGTCGGTCAGCTTGTGATCCGGAATCAGAACCGCGCGCAGAGTATCCGCCCACAGGGAAAGGTTGGTGATATCTTTGTGCGGCGGCGCGACACCGGCCGGCAGCTCTTTTTTGTATTCCTCGTTGAACTGCGCGACGATCTGTCCGATGACCTCTGCTGCCTGGTTGCGGATATCGCTTTCTTTGTGTACGAGCAGCTCTAACAAGAAGCGATGCGTCATCAGCTTTTGCTTTTCGGTCATATAGGTGGAGTATTCGCCCAGAATCGAAATATAGGTCCGCAGGTTCTTCCAATTCTTTTCGCTGCGTGCCGTTTCAATCAGGTTTGCGAAATCCTCTTGATTGTAGAATTTGTTCATCAGCCGGATATTATGCGCGATCGAGAGGTTCTTAAATTCCTTGACGACGGCATCGCCGCTGAGCAGCGCGTAATCCTTGGCGGGTATCGTGAGCGGCTTCGGCGGCAGTTTGCGCGGCAGCTGCGGCAGGTCGGTCAGAACGCCGAGCGACTGCATGTAGCTTTCAAAATCCCGCAGCTTGTTGTAGACCTTATGATAACGATGCTCTTTGGCAGCATCGACATTGTCGAGTTTGTTCAGGATGACATCAAAGGACTCCGCGAGACTGTAAAAATGAACGACCTCCTGCCCTGCAGCGTCGCGGCTGCTCTTGACCCTGAAATCCGCGTAGATCAAAAGCAGGGATTCCGCGGACAGATTGTCCAGCTCTAGATCCCAAGTCGAGTGATTCGCGGCAATGTGCCCGATCATCGGCATGTCGAAGCGATTGAAACAAAGGTCGGTATAGTAGTAATGCAGATACGGGATGCGTTTCTCTTCACTCTTCTTGCAGCCATATTTGCCGATGTCGTGTCCGGCTGCCGCGCCGGATACCAGTCCTAAATCCAGCGGAACGTGCAGAGCGGCAAGCTGCCGGGCGGCATGCATGGCAACGTAATGAACGCCTGCGATGTGTCCCAGCGTATTGAATGGGGTCAGTTCGATGCCCAGACGCATGAACTCATAGACAAAGTGCTTGTCCGCCATGTGCAGCAGCATCGAATATTCACCGCTGCCGGTGTATATCCTGCGTTCCTCCTGTGTCAGTACCGCAAAGTCCAGCGTCGGGTCGAACGGAAGCGTCTCGCGCTCGAAACGATACAGACCTTTGAGGAATTGCAGCAGAAACAGACGGGCTGCCGCCTGTTCCGGCGTTTCCGGGATACCGGAGGCCTTCTCCGGGAAAAGTCTGCCGAGCACATGGTTATAGGCGTGCTGGAGCCAGCCCTCTGCGGGCGGCTCGCAAAACCGGTCCAGCTGCGGCTGCAGCAGCGCGAGCACTTTTTTGGCAGAGAATCTGCCGCGCTCGTCGGTACCTGCGAGCAGAGCCTCTGCCAGACGGTTCGTGTCCGCTGTCTGCAGCAGGGCGGCCATGTCCGGCGCGGTCAGCTTGATGCGGCGCAGGAAGTCTTTTTCGGTCATACAGGCGGCCAGCGTGTGATAAAGGTGTGTATATCCATCGGTTTGGTGATTCATCGTGTGGTCCCTCACAAGTTTCTCGGTTATTCTTCGCGCGTGCTACTTTCAGTAGCAGTTTTCGATATAGCACAGCAAGCCCGTACTATTTTTCGTAGTTTTTGGCATAGCACAGCGAGCAAGTACTACTTTTTGTAGTTTCAGTATAGCACAGCAGGCGGGCGCCTGCAATGCGGTTTCGTGTGCATCTCTGGTTGCAGAACGGGCTGGTATCAGCAGAGCGTCCCTTTGGAAGGTAGAAAACGGAAATCCGTCTGTCGCCATGGGCATCTACGCAGCGGTTCTACATGCCTTGAACAATATGGATCGAGACCCGCTGCTGGTAGCGAAGGACGATGTGCTCGGCAGACAGCTGCAGGACTTAAAACTAGTCACAAAGAAGCGCGCAAAGTGAGGAGGCAATGCATGAATCACAGCAAAACCATTTATGTTTTTGATCACTTCTCGGAGGAAGAAGCAAACGGAAGCTGTCCGAAGGAGGATCTGCTTGAATTGTGGAAGCGGATTGTTTTTAGCATGGCGATTTCCAATACAGATGACCATCTGCGAAACCACGCTTTTTTGCTCGAAAACAACGGCTGGAGACTTTCACCGCTGTACGATGTGAACCCTGTGCCTTATGGCGATGAATTGTCTTTGAATGTTAGCGAAGCGGATAATAGGATCTCGTTTGCCTTGGCGCTGGAAACAGCCTGCCGATTTGGTATCGGACAGCAGGAGGCTGTGCAGACGGTGGACATGATACGCAGTACAGTGAAAAAATAATTGGGAACGCTTTGCGAAACGATATGGGATCGGTAAGGCAAGGATAGAAGATATGCGTCCTGCGTTTTCCGCATGTGAACTGCCTGTGTGATGTAACGCCGCATATTGCCGAAATCGATTTTGCGAAAATTCTGCTTGCTTTCGTCGCGGGCTTGTGGTATAGTATAAGGGCTGTAAAAGTTTTTGCGGCGAAATACGAAAATATGTCGGCAGGTTGTAAGCCCGACAGGAAAGGCAGAGACGAACATGAAGGAAGGAATCCATCCTGATTACAAGGAATGTAAAGTAACTTGCGCATGTGGTAACACTTTCGTTACAAAGTCAACCAAGGAAGAACTGAGACTCGACGTATGCTCAGCATGCCATCCGTTCTTCACCGGCGCAGCGAAGATGATCAACCGCGGCGGTCGTGTTGAAAAGTTCAAGAACAAATACAACCTCGACTAATCACAGGAAACAGACCCGGAGCTTCGGCCCCGGGTTTTTTGTTGTATAGAAGGATCGCTATGCGATAGTGCTTGCGTCACGACAGGCATATCCTGCGGGCGCAGACCGGACTAGGGAAGCGCCAAAAGAGCATTTACAATTCAAGTTCAAAATCTTACAATTAAATATCAAAATACGGCATATATGGAAAAATTAGTTGATTTCGTCTTGCTTTTCTGTTACATTGAAACCACCTCATAAGCAGGCGCCGCGGCGCGGTACCTTGCCGCGGATCCATCCACACAAGTTTATAAGAGACAAGCACCACTAATACGCGAACATGCGCGTGGCAAAGGGGAATCTGCAGAAGCCATGCCCTCTACGTGTCAAGAGAAGGAGCCGGAAACACAATGAAAAAATCAGAAACAGCAGAACTAAACTTTCAACAGCAAGGAAGAACAGAACTGGAACGAAACTACAAGGATACCGTTTTCGTCACCGTCTTTCACGAAAAAGAGAAGCTCATCGAGCTGTATAACGCCATTTTTGATACCAATTATGACGAAAATACTGCCATCGACATCGTGACCATTAAGGACGTCCTGTTTCGCACGCTCAAAAACGACGTTTCCTTTGTGCTGGACAAGCGATTCGTTGTACTCGTGGAACACCAATCG
>ERZ791875.2044-NODE-2044-length-11565-cov-2.885752_pt1 | contig 11565 bp, 9 predicted proteins | sample MGYA00510278_ERZ791875 | MGnify/ENA primary metagenome ERZ791875 (study PRJEB30046, sample SAMN00792078) | human gut metagenome | study: EMG produced TPA metagenomics assembly of the A metagenome-wide association study of gut microbiota in type 2...
CTCGGCACCTCGCGAAGATTAGGACGGTCGTAATGGCGATTTGGACGGTCGTAATGGAAAAGAGCTGCCTGTTTACCGAAAAATACCCTCCGAATCCTTGCCATATTCCTGTCCCTTCCCCTTCATGCTTTCAAATATTCGATTCTCCGGGAGTTAAGCTTTATCGGAATGTCGAGAAGTCTCTGTTCCGGTTTGACAAATGTCATCCTTTTTGAACGGGCTGCGCAGGCCACCGGTTCGTTTGTCACGAAATGTGCTGTTTCGGTAGCGAAAAGTCAAATTGAAATCGTTCATTTTTTGAGGTGAAATAGAAAAATAGGGGGTTATTGTAAAAAACGATATGAATGGATGTTCTTGTTGTGAATCTCTTGAAGTAGAAATAAGGATAGTTTCATATAATAGTTTTATCTTTGTGTAAGTAGAAACAAATAAAGACAAGATTTTTATGAAACCGACTCGTATTATCGAAATTTGTGCTAACTCTGCCCAGAGCTGCGTGGAAGCGGAAGCCGGCGGAGCTAAGCGTGTGGAACTTTGTGCCGGCATCCCGGAAGGGGGGACGACACCCAGTTACGGAGAGATCCAGACGGCGCAGGCACTGACTTCGTCTATCGATATAAATGTGATTATCCGCCCGCGGGGGGGGGATTTCCTCTATACACCGGCTGAGGTGCAATCGATGTTATTAGATATCGAGATGTGCAAACAACTGAAAGTGCATGGTGTTGTCTTTGGCTGCCTGACGAAAGAGGGAGATATAGACGTACCCTTGATGCGCCGGCTGATCGAGGCTGCCAAGCCACTGTCCGTCACTTGCCACCGTGCCTTCGACGTGTGTCGTGATCCGTATGAAGCCTTAGAGCAGCTGATCGGATTGGGCTGCGACCGCATCCTGACATCCGGCCAGCAGTCTGATGCCGTGAAAGGCATTCCGCTCATTGCCGAGCTGGTCAAACGGGCGGCAGACCGTATCATCATCATGCCCGGCTGCGGCGTGCGCGAGAATAACATTGCCCGGATCGAGGAAGAGACCGGAGCAAAGGAATTTCATACTTCTGCCCGCAGTATCGTTTACAGCCGGATGGAATACCGGAACGAAAATGTCCCGATGGGCAGCAGCATTGTATCTTCCGAGTTCGAGACGGTGGAAACGGATCGCCGGAAGGTGGAGGCCTATTTGTAAAACATATCATTCTTAATACTTAAATATAAACATGAAAAAACAGTTGTGGGGGATATCCCTGTTCTCATTATTTCTGACCGTTCCTGCCTTTGCCGTCGTGCAGCCTTATAAACAGGTCGCGGGAGATTGTAAAGTGGAGTTGAAGCAAGATACGCTGACGCTCGAAAACAGCCTGATCAAGAGATGCTGGCTTTGGAATAACGGTAATCTGATTACCTGTAAGCTAAAAGATAAGAAGAACGGCCTGGAATGGCAGACCCGGAACAGCCAGCCCGATCTTTCCCTTCCCGGTGAGAAGAAGGAGGGTGATGGCGCGACTATCCGTGCCGAGGAAATACCTGCATCTTTGCAGTTCACCCGGCATCTGCGTGTCTTTGTGGAGTATGCAATCGGAGATCTGCAGGTGAGAAAGGTCTTTAAAGTGTACCCGGACTGTCCGGCTATCGCTTGTGAACTGTATCTGAAAGGGAAGGCGTCGCAGAAATGGGTAAAGACCATAGATAATCCGGCCGATTTGCAGAATATAGAGAAGCTGACGCAGAATTCGCAAGGAGGCAATGTCCCGGTGATGGAACAGCTTGTGCTGGAAGGCAAGCATTGGCAGTTGGAGGCTGTGGAGTTTTTTGATGTCACCGACCGTTTCAATACGTTAGTTCGTCCGGTGCGTGCACTTTCCTACAGGGATTGTCTCTACAGGGGTAACCTGTTGTTTGCGGAGAATACGGAGAAGGAAGCCGGCTTTTTCATGTTGAAGGAGGCTCCTACTTCCAACGTGCAGCTCTATTATCCGGGAGGAGATTTCATGGTTAGTGAAGGAACTTTCCGTATGGTCGGGCTCGGTATTGACAGTGCGGATGTGAAGGCAGATGAATGGACAAAGGCCTACAGCTATGTGACCGGTACCTACCGTTCCGGCGAGAAACAGAAACGGATGGCCCTTCGGAATTACCAGATGCGCATCCGTCCGTTCCTGCAAGACCGCGATGAGATGGTGATGCTGAATACTTGGGGAGACAGGGGGCAGGACACGCGTGTGAACGAGGCTTTCTGTCTGAAGGAACTGGAATTGGCTTCCCGCTTGGGCATTACGCATTTCCAGATAGACGACGGATGGCAGGCGGGGCGCAGTGCCAATTCCGCCTATGGGGGCAGTTTTAAGAATATCTGGGATAATCCGGATTACTGGACGCCCGATCCCGGCCGTTTCCCGAATGGCCTGGCGCCGATTGTAGAGCGGGGGAAAGAGTTAGGTATCGAGGTCTGCCTCTGGTTCAACCCCAGCATCCAGCATGATTATGCCGACTGGCAGAAAGATGCCGATGCATTGATCGCCTTGTATGAGAAATATGGCATCCGGACCTTTAAGATCGACGGTACATTCTTTGATAATAAATTGTCCGAAAGCCGCCTGCGTAGCCTGTACGACCGGGTGATGGAGGCGACCGGATGGAAAGCTGTCCTGAACCTGGATGCAACAGCCGGACGGCGGGGCGGTTATTTCTTCTTTAATGAATATGGAAATATCTTCCTGGAAAACCGGTACACGGATTGGGGTAACTATTATCCGTACTGGTCCTTGCGTAATTTATGGATGCTTTCGCGTTATGTCGCCCCTCAGTCCTTACAGATCGAGTTCCTGAACAAATGGCGTAACGGCGATAAATACAAGGGAGACAGGTTTGCCCCGGCAACTTATTCCTTCGATTATCTGTTTGCCATAACGATGGCGGCCCAACCGCTGGCTTGGTTCGAAGCTTCGAATTTGCCGGATGAGGCTTTCTCGACAGGCGAGGTAATCAAGAAGTATAAGGTAATCCAACACGATTTCCATACCGGCTCCGTTTTCCCGGTCGGAAATGAGCCTTCGGGCAAGTCTTGGTGCGGCTTCCAGTCGATAAAGGAGAAGAAAGGATATTTCCTTGTGTTCCGCGAATACAATGACGCTGAATCCTTCGATATGGATACTTTCTTCGAACCGGGCGATGAAGTCGAGTTCAAACCCGTCATCGGTGCCGGAAAAGCCTTTCGCTCCATCACCAGCGGAAACGGACGAATCCGTTTCTCCCTTCCGCAACCGAATAGCTATGCGTTGTATAGTTATCGGGTTTTATAAGTATATTTGCCGGTAGAATATTATAAAACTAAAATAAAGAAGACGATGGAAGAATCTAAAAAAAGACTTTATCGTTCCAATAAGGGGATGATTGCAGGTGTTTGTGGCGGGATCGCGGATTATTTCGGCTGGGACCCGACATTAGTGCGTATCGGATACATATTATTGAGTATCTTTACGGTGTTTTCCGGGGTGATCGCCTATCTGATCCTCTGGATGGTTATACCTAAACAACCTTATTAATAAAGAATGAATTTTGAATTATCTTCTCCATTCAGTCCGACGGGCGACCAGCCGGAAGCGATTGCGGCTCTGTCCGACGGTATAAAGAATGGTGTGCCTTTCCAGACCTTGTTAGGGGTAACGGGGTCCGGAAAGACGTTTACAATTGCCAATGTGATCAAGGAGGTGAAGAAACCGACCCTGATCCTGAGTCATAATAAAACGCTTGCAGCACAGTTGTACAGCGAGTTTAAGGCGTTCTTTCCGAATAATGCCGTCGAGTATTTCGTTTCTTATTACGATTATTACCAACCGGAAGCCTACTTGCCGAGTACGGATACTTACATCGAAAAGGATTTGCAGATCAATGACGAGATCGACAAGTTGCGTCTGCGGGCTACAGCTTCGTTGCTGTCCGGGCGGAAAGATGTCATTGTCGTCTCTTCCGTCTCCTGTCTCTATGGTATGGCGGACCCGACTGCTTTTGCAGAGAAGGTGACGCATCTGGAAAGGGGCATGCGCATCGATCGCGACAAGCTGTTGCGCCGTTTCGTGGATGCCCTCTATGTCAATAATAAACTGGAATTTAACCGGGGCTGCTTTCGGGTAAACGGAGACACGGTCGATATCTTCCCGGCGATTGAAACCTTTGACGGGGCGGCTTACCGTATCGAGTTCTGGGACGATGAGATAGATCGCATCTCTTCGTTCGACCCACAGACCGGACAGGAGATAGACGAGCAGGACGAACTGAATATCTATCCGACAAACCTTTTCGTCACTACGCAGGAACGTATCAATATGGCTATCGGGCAGATCGATGTGGACTTAGGTACGCAGGTGAAATTCCTGCAAGAGATCGGTAAGCCTTACGAGGCAAAGCGTTTGTATGAACGGGTTACTTTCGATCTGGAGATGATACGCGAACTGGGACATTGTTCCGGTATCGAGAACTATTCCCGTTATTTCGACGGCCGCCAGGCGGGTGAACGTCCTTTCTGCCTATTGGACTATTTTCCGAAAGATTTTATGCTGGTCGTGGACGAGAGCCATGTGACGATCCCGCAGATACGGGCAATGTACGGGGGTGATTATTCTCGTAAGAAGAACCTGGTGGAATATGGCTTCCGGCTACCTGCAGCGATGGATAACCGGCCGCTTACGTTCGACGAGTTCGAATCGTTGACTCCGCTGGCTATTTATGTCAGTGCGACGCCTGCCGATTACGAGTTAGAGAAGAGCGAAGGTATCGTGGTCGACCAGGTGATCCGTCCGACCGGCCTGCTTGATCCGGTGATCGAAGTGCGTCCGACGCTGAACCAGATCGATGACTTGATGGAAGAGATAACGAAACGTTCCGCTGTGGACGAACGTGTCCTGGTTACGACACTGACGAAACGCATGGCGGAAGAGTTGACCACCTATTTGATGCGGATGGGAGTCCGTTGCAACTATATCCACAGTGATGTCGACACGCTGGAGCGTATTCAGATTATGGATGACCTCAGGAAAGGGCTGTTCGATGTGCTGATCGGTGTCAATCTGCTTCGTGAAGGGCTCGACCTGCCGGAAGTTTCGTTGGTCGCCATTCTGGATGCCGATAAAGAAGGATTCCTCCGCTCGCACCGCTCCCTGACGCAGACTGCCGGACGTGCGGCCCGAAACGTGAATGGAAAGGTGATCTTCTATGCCGACAAGATAACCGACAGTATGCGTCTGACAATGGACGAAACGGCACGTCGCCGTGAAAAACAGCTTGCCTACAATGAGAAACATGGCATCACGCCTCGTCAGGTGATTCGGAACAGCGTCTCTCTGATGGCGGAAAAACAGCAACCTGTCACAGGTGAACCGTATGCTTATGTGGAGCCGGAACCAAGCTTGGTCGCAGATCCGGTGGTTCAGTATATGAACCGCGCGCAGCTTGAAAAGGCTATCGAACGGACGAAGAAGCAGATGATGGAAGCGGCCAAGAAGCTGGAATTTATCGAAGCTGCCCAGTTCCGTGACGAATTGGTGAAGTTAGAGGATCTGTTGGGAACAAAAAAGGAATAAAAAGAGCGTTATGAAACTGAAGTATCTGATATTGTTACTGTTGCTTCTCTCTTTCTCTGCCGGAAATGCGCAGTCTGTCGAAGACAAGGCGATCTATGACCGGTATTGCCGGGCGATGGAATCGAAGAAGGCTTTGCCGACGGGTGAACTGATGGTGGAAACGGCCCGTTTCTTCTTGGGAACTCCTTATGTGGCCGGTACATTGGAAAAGGAACCGGAAGACTTGGTTGTTAATCTGCGCGGACTGGATTGCATGACGCTGGTCGAGAATACGGCTGCTTTAGTTCGTTCTTTGAAGGAGCAACATCCGTCATTCGATCTTTATATGTCCGCCCTGAAAGGGATGCGTTACCGGAAACCGGATAAGGCTACACTGGATTATACGGACCGCCTCCATTATACTTCCGACTGGATTTATGAGAACGAACGGAGAGGCTACCTGAAAGATGTCACGAAAGAGATAGGAGGAGAACCGCTTATGTTGGACCTCTTTTTTATGTCTATGCATCCGGGTAGTTACAAACAGTTGAATGGGCACCCTGATCGTGTGGCAATAATGGCGGCGAAAGAGCGGGAGATCAGTGCCCGGCCGTACTATTACATCCCGCAGGACGAGATCAATGCACATGCCGGAAAGATCCGGAACGGCGATATTGTTTGTTTTGTGACGACTATAAGGGGATTGGATATTTCTCATGTCGGCATTATTTGCCGGGAAGGGGAGAAGCTGACCTTTATCCATGCCTCGACTTCTAAGAAACAGGTGATTGTGAATGAGGAACCGTTGCAGGAATATGTGCAGAGCATCAAGCGTAACAGCGGCATAATGATTGTCCGCCCGCAATTCTGACGGTTACTGGAAGAGCTCGAATGCAAACTTGAATCCGATGCCGTCATATTTCAATTTATCGAATCCGACAAAGGCGGCGACGTTGAAGATGTGATTACCGAAACCGTATCCTATTTCCGTATAGCTGGGCTTGATCGGCATCCATAACTGGCTGAGGTAGAAACGTTCCGAAATGATATGTTTGGTTGCTTCCGGTTTGAACAGCTGGATGAGCATAAACGGGCTTTCATACATGAGATGGCCTTGCACGTATTTGTCGGAGGCGTTGAACCATACACTTCTCAGCTGATGGAAGACACCCCCGAAATCATCTCCTCCCCACGACTCGGGAAAGTTATGCCGGGTGAAATACCGGTAATCGGCAAAATAGGTTGATTTCTGGTTTGTGTACATACCTCCGCTAATGTGATAGTTAAACCGGCGGGATAGCCCCAGGTAAATGCTTTGGTGGATGTCGGCTTCTATGCGTCCGTAATTTCCGCTACTCTTCCATACGCCGGGTATGGATTGTCCGAATTCCAGGGAAATAGTAGGATAGTAGGAGTAGAGATACTCTTTACGATAACCGTCCATCCAGTAATACTGCCTGGGTGTATAGGAGAAACCGATCGTTGGTATGAAGTCGTGATAGTTTTCGTTGATAATTTCCGTTACGCCGTCTCCCGGATCGATCGCGCTTTTCCGGGTTGGAACACGGCGGTGGTATGAGACACCGGTCGTTAGTTGAAAACCGTTGAACAACTCGATCTGATTTTTGAGCTCGACGTAGTAGTGCTTAAAGTATTCCAGATCCAGATTGTCGAAGTTGAAGGCGGAGTCTTTCAACTGTTCGTTGATTTCCTCCATGATCTTGGATGAGTATCCCTGGTTGGTGTTCCCGATGCTGAGACTTAGGGCGCCTCGCTTTTCCGGAAGATATTCCCAGTCTCCTCCAAACTTGAAAAACAATTCTTTTCGTTTGAAGACGAAACCGATCTCCGGACGGAAACGTAGCTGGCGGTCCCGTTTGAATGTCTTGCTGAAGCGGACCTGTTGCCTGTAGGTAATGCCGTTTCGTCCTGAATAGCCTAACTGAAAAGGATTCAGTATGCCGGAATACTTCAGACGAGTGGTCTTGTAATCCAGATTGATCGTATTGGTTAGCTTTTCCGTTATTTTCAGATACCTCTGGATATTGCCGGTATCGCTTTTTTGCAGGACTGCAATGTTTTTCTTTTCGTATTTTATCGCTTCTTCTTTGGTCAGCGGTATGTCCCGTTTCTTATTCCAGTAGCAGCTGTCGCTTATGATCGGGATCGTGTCGGATGATAGCCGGTAATATCCCGTCAAGTCGAGCGGTTTGTATTTTTTACTTTCGTAATCTTCTTCCACCCATTCGACTGCATTGTACTTGAAAGAGGTGTGATAGGAGCTGGCGATGGCATTCCCTAATACGTGATACCGGAGAAAGAGGTCGGCTTTTTGCGGCAGGATGAAATGGCGGTAATCACGCCCGAATGTCATGACGAGGTTGAACTCGGCAAAGGAGAAGCGTCCGTTCACGTCGATTTTGTCGATACGCCAGTTCTTATCTGTGATATAAAGGTCCCCGCATATGAGTTTCTGGCTCCATAATTTGGGCATGAAGCGTATCTTGTATATTTTCAGATTATCGACAATTTCAATACTCTCCAGGTTGAAGTTGTAGAACTTGAATGCTTCGTTGGCGACCGGCATGATAATTCCTTCATTGTAGATAGTTGGAGAGTAGACATTCAGGTTCAGGAATGTCAGGACTTCCTGTTGCTTAGCCCCATTCGGGATGCTGTTTCCGTATAGTGCCTCGAAATTGTGTTGGTAATTGTTGGGTGCGTTGAATTTGGATTGACTCACCATCTCGAAAATCATGTCCTTATTCCTTCTGTCTACCGGAAAAAGATGATGGGCAAAGCGCATTAAAACGTTTCGTTTGAGGATTTCCGTTTTGCCTTTGATGTAGATTTCGGCTTCATACCGGTTGACGGCAGTCCTATATTTATCGGCATTTTCGATTACCATTCTCATAATAGAATCTCCTTGCTGAGATGAGACTGTTTTAGGTGTTCTTCCCAGCAATAAAAGATTTCCATAACTACCGTCAGGGTTAGCTAAGGCATTCGCTGCGATAAAAAGCAGAATGATTATATTAATATACTTTTTCAACAAATTATCGTCCCTTTCTTTACAAACGTAATTAATAAAATCGAATTTCCAGGCTAAAGAGTGTAAAATGTTTATGAATTTAGTAAATTATCAGATTAAACATATTATGCTTTTAAAAGAAAAGTATTACATTTGTGCTTCACAAGTATGTTATATAGCAGTCGTGGTTAAACAACAAAAAGAAGAGGTCGATCTATCGGCCAGTTTGGCAGAAGTATGGAGAGTCCTGACCGAAAAGGAACGGGATGTGCTCCGTAATAATTCGACGATCCAGCATTTCAAACGTAACGAGTTGATATATTGCGAGGGCGACGAACCGAGGGATATGATGTGCTTATTAAAAGGCAAGGTGAAAATCTTTAAGGAAGGTGTAGGCGGTCGAAGCCAGATCATCCGGATGATTAAGCCTGTGCAGTACTTTGGTTACCGGGCAAATTTTGCTCAGGAAAACTATCTGACGAATGCTTCTGCTTTTGAGGCTTCGACAGTATGCCTGATTCCGATGACGATTGTTACTGACCTTTTAATGGGAAATGCGAATCTTGCAATGTTTTTTATCCGCCAACTTTCTCTCGATTTAGGAATCGCTGACGAACGTACAGTCAACCTTACCCAGAAACATATCCGGGGTCGTCTGGCAGAATCGTTGTTGTTCCTGAAAGATAGTTACGGCTTGGAAGAAGATGGGGCAACGTTGAGTATTTACCTGTCTCGCGAAGATTTGGCGAATCTCTCCAACATGACAACATCCAATGCTATCCGTACATTGTCTACATTTGTCGCTGAGCGTATTATCGCAATCGATGGTCGAAAGATCAAGCTGATAGACGAAGATAAGCTCAGAAAGATAAGTAAGATGGGATAATGGAATAAATTGAAGATTGAGAGTTGAAAATTGAAAATTAAAAGACTGAGAGGTCTCTGTAATAATTTTCAATTTTCAACTCTCAATTTTTAATTATAAAGCTTCCCTGATACGGACCAGCCGTGTCAGTAATCCTTCCAGTAAATCGAGTTGCAGCATATTAGCCCCGTCTGATTTGGCCTTGGATGGTTCCGGATGGGTTTCGATGAATAATCCGTCGGCACCGACAGCAATGGCTGCTTTGGCTATTGTTTCGATCAAAGCAGGAAGTCCGCCTGTTACGCCGGAAGTCTGGTTCGGCTGCTGCAGGGAATGGGTTACATCCATGATAACCGGATAACCGAACTGCTGCATTTGAGGAATCCCCCGATAATCCACGACCAAGTCGGTATAACCGAATGTTGTGCCTCTTTCCGTAATCATAATATTGTTATTTCCGGCGTCGGCTACCTTTTGTACGGCAAACTTCATGGCTTCCGGTGAAAGGAATTGTCCTTTTTTGATATTGACGATCTTGCCTGTTTTGGCTGCAGCAACCAATAAGTCTGTCTGGCGGCAAAGGAAAGCCGGGATTTGCAGGACTTCGACATATTCGGCTGCCATTGCGGCTTCTGTCGTTTCATGGATATCTGTGACTGTCGGGATATCGAATGTCTCACTGACTTTGCGCAGTATCTTGAGCGCTTTCTCGTCTCCTATGCCGGTAAAGGAATCCAGGCGTGAACGGTTGGCTTTCCGGTATGATCCTTTGAATACATACGGGATGTTCAGTTTATTCGTGATGCCGACCACTTTTTCGGCAATGCGCAGTGCCATATCTTCTCCCTCTATCACGCAAGGGCCTGCCATCAGGAAGAAGTTATCGTTGTTTTTTAAATCGTTTATTGTTATCATAATCGTTATATGTTGTTTTGTCTCAATAACTCCAATGTCTTCTCGATCTTTTCCTCTGTCGGCAATGTCGCGTCTATCCAATGGATGATGCTTCCCCGGCGTTCCATTCCGCGGAACCACGTCATTTGCCGTTTGGCGAATTGGTGGATGGCGATTTCCAATTGTGAAACCATTTCCTCATAAGACAGTTCGCCTATTATATATAATGTTAGGTATTTATATTCCAGTCCGTAATAAATCAGGTCTTCCGGCTTTACACCCGAATCGATGATGCCGCGTACTTCATCTACCATCCCTTCATCCAGGCGGGTGCGCAAGCGGCGGGAAATCTTTTCGCGCCGTAACTCGCGGTCAATGTCGATACCGATGATCAGGCTGTTGATCGGGTCGTATTCGTTTGTATCCGGAGCTTCGTTCCTGTAATATTCTTCAATCTCGATAGCGCGGATGGCACGTTGGGCCGTATCTACGTCTGTCTTGTTGTGTAAAGTCTTATAGCTGGCAAGTATTTGTTCCAGTTCCGGGAGTGATTTGTCTTTTAATGACTCACGCAGTTCCGGGTTCTGGGGAACATCCAGCAGCTTATAACCTTTCAATACGGCTTCTATATACATTCCCGTACCTCCGCAGAGAACAGGCAGTTTCCCTTTCTCCCGGATCGATTCGTAAGCCCGGAAGAAATCGTGCTGATATTCGAATACGTTATATTTGTATCCCGGATCGCAGATGTCGATCAGGTGGTAAGGAATTGCTTTTCCGTCTACCGTATAATCGGCCAGGTCTTTCCCTGTCCCGATATCCATCGAACGGTAAATCTGTCTGGAGTCGGCGCTGATAATCTCCGTGTCCAGCCGGGCGGCGAGTGCGGCGGCAAATGTTGTCTTGCCGGAGGCTGTCGGCCCTAAAACAGTGATAAGTTGATAGGCATCCATAGTGGTACAAAGGTAGACAAAAAAAGCCGCAACCAGAAGGATGCGGCTTTTAAACTATATAATCTTATGATTATCCGTTTACAGATGCCATGTGAGCTACCAGGTCAAGAACCTTGTTAGAATAACCGATTTCGTTATCATACCAAGAAACAACCTTTACGAATGTATCTGTCAAAGCGATACCAGCTTTAGCATCGAAGATAGAAGTACGAGCGTCGCCCAGGAAGTCAGAAGAAACAACTGCATCTTCAGTGTAACCCAGGATACCTT
>ERZ791875.2057-NODE-2057-length-11483-cov-2.593017_pt1 | contig 11483 bp, 8 predicted proteins | sample MGYA00510278_ERZ791875 | MGnify/ENA primary metagenome ERZ791875 (study PRJEB30046, sample SAMN00792078) | human gut metagenome | study: EMG produced TPA metagenomics assembly of the A metagenome-wide association study of gut microbiota in type 2...
GGACCGGGTAAGGGCTGTTATGTCTTAATTTTTAGCTTAAATGAAAGAGCCGTGCAAGTTGGGTAATATAGCAAGTGTCAAAGGCCTTTAATGTTACAAAACATTTCATGCTACTTACAAGTATTATGAGAAATATAAACAGCTACATTAATACGCTGATCATATTGTGCTTTTTCATCAACCTTACAAATTACACCATTAAAAACATCCGTCCATTTGTTTTCAATAATATCTTTCATAATCTTGCTTTCTTCTTTTGGAAGCATACCAATTATTTGCCTTTCACCAGCTATGCGCAGTATCACTCTTATTAAATCTTTTTCAAAATCAACATCATTGTTTGATTTTGCATCGTTAGCATCATAAACTTTAAAACTTATGTTATTATTACCCACCTTAATATTCTCCCAACATTTGAAAGCATTACATTCCAAAATCCGGATTACATTAAACTCTTTAAAAAATGTCTCTTTATCCATTATATTTCATTTTTAGAATTAGCAAATCTCTGTTCTACAGACATTTCGCGAATTTTATCCAACCACTTAATTATTTGTCTCGGGGAATTTCTATAGCCTTCTGGCTGGTTCCTCTACATAGCAAGTGCTATCAATGAATACTCCCTTTCCAAAGAAGTAGAGAATACTCCTTGGTCATCAGTATTAATTGATACTGCAATATCATGAGGAGGATACGGAGTAGACAATCCACTATTGAAAAACTTTATTATTGGATGCTCGTCATACCTTGTCATCTCTCCAATCTTATAGTTGGAAGAAGGATTACATTCTATCGAAATTCTTTTTTTTTCTATCTTACAAAGGAGGTGTTCTTGTATAGCCTCTATCAACGAATAAAAATCACACCTATATTCTTCCCTTATAGTCAAAGTTTGCGCTTCACTACCTTTTCTTATAACCTCATCACTATGGTATTTTTCATGAATTTCGAGTGCATTTTCATTACTTCTCGCTAATTCTACACCTAAATGGTGATTAACAGAAGTATTAAGCCACTCTCTTTCTATATCAGATTGAGGATTTATATCATCATCTGACGCAAAAGTGGGAGAATTCCCCCTTAATAGCCATGATAAATGATAATCTTGGATATTATCCATTGCTTTCAAATTAGTCTCAGTTTCAAAAACTTTGGCATAATTAAATTTTCCATTCTTATACTTATCATCCCCATATACCTGCAAAAACAAATCATGAAATGTACTCTCCAAATAATAACACAAAGGAGTATACCCTATAAGTCTCTTACATTTATGGTGTAGCCATGCCATATTATCCAACAAAACTTGTTTCGTAGAACAAATAGTATGATTTCTCATTTCATAATATTTACGCACATCCGTTCCTAATGCCAGACAATGCCCTAATCTGTCACCGTTATGTAGATTTAAAAAAATCATAGCCTCTTCTACTGCTCTTAATCCATCTGCAACATCATAAAAATCTTCTCCAACATGAAATGTTATATTCAAATCATCGGGCCTTTGATAGAATCCATTTGCTATTTTATGATTCCGAAGGAATCTGAATGCTTGTGCAAAAACCTCTGGGCGACAATATATTTCCGAGTTGGCAGCATCTATACCAACAAGACGTCCCGCAAGTGGATTCTCAGCCCAATTTCTTTCGTCATTCCTAAATCGATAAATAGCAAAAGCCTGCTTTTTTATTTCTTCCCTTACGTATTGATGCCTATACCGTCTGTACTCACGGTTATCACGTTGCTTTATGAAATGAAAGATAATATTAAAACTATGCATCATATTTTTATCTACAGAGTCGTAGATTTGTTTTATCTTCCATGAAATCTTTTCAGAATCCATCTCTGGCGTAATCCTAGTTTCCAAATATCTGTCAGGCTTATTTTTTAAAAAAGACTCAATGGCCGCTTTAATCAAGATTTTATTATAACGATCTGTAATGAAGGAATTCTTAAGATTCTCATACACAGAAAAATTATGGAACCCAACGGCAGAATTAAGTTGCACGATGGATTGTCGAAATGTTGATTTGTATGACAAGTAGGCATAGAACAAAACACTCACGGTTTCGTAATCTTTACATCCCTTTATGATTAAATGAAACACCTTATACATTAACTCTCTTTCAGGCGCCAAAACACTAGTTATGGTTTCCTTGTTATAATGAGCAATTTTGATATAATCAACCTCTTGATAAGGGGAAACATCGGCAATTCTATCCAGTTTTGAATTTGTCATTTCAATTATATCCTTAAATACTGGTGCCACATAATTTTTATTTTGCCAGTCTGCCAATTCATCTATACTTAAAGGATTAAGTAAAGACATTAATTGAGCACATGTCATTTCTTCTGGCACCAATCCAGTTCTACCAGCAAGATATAAACGTATTACACTAGCCTTATACATTTTATCATAAAATTTAGGATCCCATCCATTAGACTGACGCTGCTGATAAACATAGTCAAATTTCTCTTGCATTTTATCAATATTATTCATTATTGATAACCAACTAAGATCGAAGTTATAAGATGACCCCTTAAGATGCATATGAAGGTCAGCAATAGGTTGACTCAATACTGCATTTAACTCTTTATTGTTATGATCAATAAATGCAGGCCAGTCAAAATATTCTCTCTGAAAATTATTTTTCACATCGTATGCTGCTGCATAAGATGTAGTAAACAAATCCTCTCCCAGTAGACTTGTAATCAGATGCCAACGCAAAAGTTTAGAATAATGACAAGTAGGATCATTATCCTTCAGAAAAATGGTTTTGCATCCAAAATGAAGCAGAACATTGAAAACAGAAGTAGGTAAAAAATGTAATTCTTTGCAATCATTATTAGGTTCCATCCATTGTGATAAAATCACCTGACCAACTATCATCTGCTGGTCAAGTGTGTTATATACATTAATCTTCTTCAGAAGACGCATAACCTGCGATTCGCTCATTTTTGTATCTAACTTAGCACATTTTCCAGAACTATTCTCTCCTTTTTCCCTCAATATGCCTGCGCTATAAAGGACAGAGTCCCCATCCTGCTCGCCAAACAATGCCTTTAAGGCATTACTAAGATGTTCCATAATATAGATAATCAGCTAATTAATTCTTTAATTTGCTCAACAGAAAGTTTATTGCCAACTGCATTAAACAAATCAGACAGTTCTATTTTATTTTTATGCAGTTCAAGCATTTTTTCTTCCACTGTATTTCGGCAAACCAAACGATAAATTTCTACATCTTTCTGCTGTCCAATACGATGGGCACGTGCAAAAGCCTGATGTTCTACTGCTGGATTCCACCAATCATCTAATAGTATAACTCTATTTGCAGCCGTAAGATTAAGTCCAGTACCACCAGCTCTAAGACTAATCAGAAAAACCTTATTTATTTCATCATTCTGAAAAGAGTCAACTAAGAACTGTCTATTGCGTGTACTTCCTGTTAATAGCAAGGGAATGATAGAATCTTGCTCTAATCTTTTAGTCAACTCATTCAAAGCAGATGTAAACTGTGAAAATACTAAAATTTTATGTCCTTCCTCAATAAAACGCGTTATCATCTTAACAGCAAGTTCTATTTTAGTTGATTTTACATACCCTTTATGAGTAAAATCTCTAGGCAATAAATTAAGACTGACACAACATTGTCTCAACCTTAGTAAACCCTCTAAAGCAATACTGTTAATTCGTCCACTAACTCCTGTATCAATTGCGCTGATAAACATTTTTCTTAAGGAGTTGTATACTTGATATTCATCCTCATTTAGTTCAACCCAAATGTTTTTTTCAAATTTGCGAGGCAAATTTTTCAATACTTCTTCCTTTGTACGACGCAAAATAAAAGGTGATAAAAACAGTTTAGACAACTCCACCCATCTTTTATCATTTCCTTGCACATCAAGTGTCTTAATTTTATTATATACTACCTCCATTTCAGGAATCAGAAGCTTAAACTGCGCCCAAATTTCATCTACAGAATTTTCAATGGGAGTTCCACTGAGTATTATCATATGTTTATACAATAGTTTTCCAATTGCCTTGTGTCGCTGAGTATTATCATTTTTCACGAATTGTCCTTCATCTACAACTATTGTGTCATATTGTTTTTTAGAATAATCACTTGCATGCAAACGGATAGATTCATAAGAAGCGATTTCAATTTTAGGAAGAAGTTGAGGCGTAAATTTATTAATTTCGTTTTCCCAGTTTGAAGTAAGAGATGCCGGACAAATTACCAAGTGGCTCATTTCACAATTGTCCAAAACAACTAAATGTGTTAGAACTTGAAGAGTTTTACCGAGTCCCATGTCATCTGCAAGCAGACATCCTGTTCCTTTTTTTCTCATTCTAGAAAGCCATTCGACCCCATCTTGTTGATAAGATTTCAGTTTAGCATTAACCTTTTGCACTTCAATAAGATGAATCCGATTCAATTCATCATCAGTAAGCTCCGGTAAAGGCGAATAGAGTTTATCAGCATTAAAGTCCCCAATCAATGTTTTAGTCACAATCTCAGGAGATAGATTTATAATCTTTTGCTTACTGAACAAATTGATATTTCCATCGAAATCAGCATAGCTACGATTATGAAGATAAGCCTCTAGAATTTTTTCTGCCGACTTTTCATCAATATCACCTGCATCGTTCGTAGAGAACCATTCTATACCAGATACATTGGACTTCAGGTAGACAGACGCATGCGATTCCGTTCCTTTGGGTATAAATAGCTTCCAACCTCTTCGAACAAGACTCTTCAACCAATCAAAATTTTCTTCCTTCAACTGAAGAACACTACTATCTAAATCTAATGTTCCCCCCAACATAGATAACCATTCTTGTTCCTGTTTTTCACACCTGATTAGCCACTGATTATTATCACTCAAAAAAGGTATATCTACATATTTTACAGGAAAAAGGCAGGCTGTACCTTCGTATCTGAACCTTACTTGTATATTCTTCCACCATGATCTGATTTCAGATACATACAATTCTCCCCCTAACAATAAACCTTCTGGATAAAATTGAGTCTTTATCAATGGGAAACAACTAGAAAAAGAACTAACACGCTTCAACGAGGTGCCTTTCCCACCCGATTTTATGTATAACCATAGATGACTATTTATAGCTTGATATAATATTTTATTACCAACTTGTTCTGTAGAGAAACCAAATGGCTGTTTATTTTGACCTGTTAGATAAAGTAACTGACAAAGTTTATCAGAATTCCCTCTCTCTGATTTTAGCAATTCGCTTACAGTAACCTTTCTTTGAAAAGGAGAAATAGTCTTTGAACCCGTTTCCAAACAGACTTCAATATCTATACCCTTGCTTGGATCTCCTTTATCCATTATGCAAACAAGCCTATATTTCATTCATCAAAATCGTATAAATAATTATAACTATCTATCATCCTTTTCATAAATTTGTGCTTCTTTTGTTCAGTACAACTTATCTGCCTGTAAGGTTTTGGTGCAAACTGCAAATTGCCAGCGAAATCAAAATCATCTATCCTACAACCACCATCACAAATATAACGTAAAGCACACTTAGAACATGGCTCAACATTGTCCACTGATGTCCGTATATGAATTTCTTTTCCTTTCTCTATAAAATACGAAATGGGATGCTCCAATATATGACCATAGTTTTCAACTTCATAAATGCGATTACAAAAAGATACGTACCCATCTGCACTTATTGATATCCCACCAAAACCACAGTTAACCGCTATCAAATTTGGAGTATGTCCAGCCATGAAGTTTTCATAATCGGCATTCTTATTCACAAATTGCTCTATTTCCTTAATACGTTTTGAGTATTTTTCATTCTCTTCGGCTGTAAGACCTATTTCTCTCCCAGATAGCAACTTCTTACTCAACTTAAAAAACACTTCATTAGATGTACTGTTCTTAATAGCACTCACTAATTCTTTGTACTTAGTATCTGTATCATCATTCAGATTTTCATAGGTAAATGTTGTAGCAACAGATGTCTTTACTCCAATGCGAGAAAATTCTACAACCGTATCTACAACTTTCTTAAAATGCCCTTTTCCTCTTACAATTGCATTCGTATCTTCATTAACGCCATCAATACTGAATTGTATTTCATCAATATAAGATGCCAAGTCCTCAATCATACATTTTGACCAAAGCAGGCCATTCGAAAGTACTGTTGTATTCAGGCCTATGTTATGAGCATATTTTAAAATAGCAGCAAATTCCTTGAACATCAATGGCTCTCCACCAGAAAAAGTCACCGAAACTCCTCCTGAAACCTTAAAATCTGACAAAATACCCAACCAATTTTCTAAACTTAATTCACATTGCAGTTTGGAACCTGATTTCATAAAACAATGTTTGCACCTTAAATTGCAAGCATTCGTTATATAAATGTTCAACATTTTATATCCTTCAAGATACTCTTTAGCTGACAAAGCACCTACACCAGCAAATTTTCTAGCGAAAATAGCAGCCAAGAGGGATTTAAAAGAATTTACTTCTTCTTCTGATTCAAGTTCTTCAACAATCTGCCCTATTGTCAATCTATTCCTAAGTTTATTCAAAAGAATAAGTTGGAGTTCATTCCTTAACACCAACCAATTGGCAGTAGTAACGGATATCACTAAAATATCATTCTCTACTTTCTCTGTCACTATTTCTTCAGGAAAGTATAATATATCGTCAAAATCGAGTTCTCCGTTCATCAAATGTCTAAATATAGATTCTATATACAAATCAGATGCCCCTTATGGGGCATCTGATTAATTTTAACCAGATATTAATTCTGGTTAACATCGCAACGTTTGAAGCAATACATTGCACCAACGCGTTCCGCATTAGAGATTTTTTTCTCTTTCCAGCAAAATGAAATTTTCTTCTTCATAATCGAATATTAAAAAATTAAAAATATAATAATTCACTCATTTAAAGCCAATATAAATTCTGTCAATAACTTAGCTGACATTTTCAAGTCTTCTTCATCTATAATTTCTACAGGAGAATGCATATATCTACAAGGAATGCTTACCAAACCAACTGGAATTCCATTCTTCGTAATCTGAATGGTATTTGCATCTGTCCCTGTTGGCTTGGCGAATGCTTCCAATTGATAGTTTATATTTTTATCACAAGCCGTAAAAATTAGTTTTTGTGAAATTGAACTATCCATATTAGGCCCTAAAGCAATTACAACTCCTTTACCAAGTCTAATATCTCCATCTTTCACAAGAGACATTGATGGATAATCCGTTGCATGTGTTACGTCAATAACAATACAGATGTCCGGATTAATGTCAAAGGCAACAGTTTGTGCACCTCTTGCTCTTATTTCTTCTTGCACTGTAGCAACAAAATAAACATCATTGTCTACATTCACATTATGCAGACATTCCGCAACAGAAAGCAGAACAGCCATTGAGCACCTATTATCCATAGCCTTCCCTATATATCGGGAGCCACTCACTGAAAACTCAGATATCAACGTAGCAACACAACCTATTTGTACAAACTTCAGTGCCTCCTCCTTATTCTTAACATGGATATCAATCCACAAATTCTTTGGAGAAAAACATGTTTCAGTATTACTCCTTTCTTGAAGGTGAATCGGTTTAGCACCAATAATTCCCTTCACTATACCGTTAAGACCTCTTATAGCCACAATTCTACCAGGAAGCAAATTTGTATCGATTCCACCAATCTCATCAAAGTAGAGAAAACCATCATTATCAATATATGTAATAATCAAGCCTATTTCATCAGCATGCGCAGCTAACATAATTTTTTTCTTATTAGTACATGTCCCATATTTGACAGCAACAGTATTGTTTATGGGTGTACGATATATATCAGATACATAACCTGATATATTATTACTCCATATATCCAAAACTTCTTTTTCGTTTCCAGATGGAGCAACCGATTCCGCAACTTGCTTTAGAAAATCCATATACTCAAAACCCATATTTGATAATTTAGGATGCAAAATTAGAAAAATAATTTGAGATAACCTATTGCAACCAAATAATATAGTCCATAACAATTTCGATTACAAATAAATGCATGATTTTCTCTTCAATATAATATATAGAATTAAAAACAACATAAATTAAATGTTTAGTTGTTACAACATAAATTTATTAGTTGACCATTTGGGTATATAGTCAAGAGCAGGATTTTACATTAATACATATTATCTGCATAGAAGGACACTAATAATAATCTAATAATCAACGATATATAGCAAATTACAGCTATTAGAGACAAAAGTTCCTTTGAAACACAAAATATTGTTACTAATATACACATCGTCTACAACATTGATAGCGATTTATACTATATGTCATGTTTCTATAATTGATTTTTAGAAGAGAAGAAAATCAAAAGAAGCATAAACCATCTAAACTCTGTACATTCTACAAAATAGAATGCTAAAAAAGCAAGAAAATATGGTCGTGCCTTATTAGTCTATAATATTTTGAACAAAATTAGCACCTATACCAACAAGAGTGATGTCGAAATCGTATGAAAAAGGAAACTATAGGAAAAGGAAACATAAGTTTTCCACTTGACTTCTTGAATTAATGAAAATCATTAAGTATATTTGTTCAACTTTCAAATTTTAAGGTGAAATTATCGAAATAACGAAGTATATGCATGGCTAAATTAGTAGTTTTTTTCAAAATTCAAGTGCACTTACTACTGGCTATCAGCAAAATACATATTTCAAACAGGAATTGAACCATATTATAGCTACGCAATTAATAAATTTTTGATTATCAGATATTTAAATAAAGAATTTGGAACTGAGTCCCCGGTTCGATTCCTGGTGGAAATCATATATCGCACATACCCATATAAACTTCTAATAATCATAGTATTACAAAGATAAACACTAAAACTTACCAGAGTCCCACGTAGATAGTGTAAAATTCATAGAATCACCACAATTTGCACTTTTCCCAATAAAACAGTTATGTCTTATCCATGTCCATATTGGAAAGCAAAAATAATGGACATGAACATAAATTAGTTTACGCATGAGACATAATTTTTCCATCAGTTTTTATTTAAAACGCAGTACACCCAGAAAAAGCGGTGAATACCCAGTAATGCTCCGTATTACCATTAATAAAGAAGTGGCAGATACCAGTTTGAAAACACTCATATTACCGGAGTATTGGGATAAACAAAAGAAACGAGTCATAAAAACGGCTCCAGATGCACATAATATCAATGCATATCTGGATAATGTTAACACGACTCTACATTATTATTACAAGCAAGAACTGCTGAATGCCAGGCATATTACCGCCAATCTGTTAAAACAACGCTTCCTCCTGATAGGTGTTGCTCCTCCATCCCTTTTGGAACTTTTTATGAAGCAAATGGAAGACGCCCGCAAATTGGTATCGGCAAATAAAATCAGTACATCCCATTACAATAAGCACCAGCTCGTTTACCGACGTCTCTGTGAATTTTGCAAGAAAAACGGAATTAGTGACATGGCATTGGATCAATTTAACCGGCAAAGCATATATGAACTGGAAATCTTCTTTAGAACAGATTGCAACTTATCGGTTAACTCTACCGCCAAAATGCTGGAATTCATCCGCAAAGGAATATTATGGGCATATCAATGCGGATTAATACTCATAAATCCATTCTCCACCTATCGGATAAAAAAAGAAGATACACAAGTCCAATTTCTGAACAAGCAGGAAATATCAAGGATAATAAAAAAACAATTGGACATCCCCAGACTAGACTTTGTCCGTGACTCATTTGTTTTCAGCTGCTTCACAGGCATATCTTATGCCGACATGTGTAAATTAACAAAAGACCAGATTGTATCCGATCCAAAAGGGAATGGATATATTTATCTTTATCGGACCAAAACAAACCATCCGGCATTCATTCCGATCCTTCCCCAATCTCAGAAGATTCTTGATAAGTACATTAATCAAACTCCGTCCGGCAAAATCTTTCATATGCTCTCCAATCAGAAGACCAATGCTTATCTGAAAGAGCTTGCAGGCATTTGCGGTATAAAAAAGAAACTGACCTATCATGTCGCGAGACACTCATTTGCAGTTACAGTCTGCCTGGAAAACGGAATTCCCATAGAAACCCTGTCTAAAATATTGGGACATACCAATCTAAGGGTTACACAATCGTATGCAAGAATCACATATGCAAAAGTTATGAATGATATGCAAGTACTGAAAAATCGACTCGAATATTAAATCCCATCAGCCACCCCGATGGCTTTCCTGACATCTGATGACATTTGAGGACATCTGATGTCAGGGACTTGGCATTTACCTGCAAGCATTATTACTTTTGTTACGAACAAAAAAATATAGTTTATGGAAATCGTGAGCATTGAAGCTGGGACATTTAAAGAAATGGTAGCCGTATGGCATTCCCTAAAAGGCAAACTGGAAGAATTACAAGGCATTTATCTGAAAAAAGAACCGGATGAATGGCTGGACGGTAAGGAAGTCTGTAAGATACTTAGCATATCTTCCCGCTCCCTGCAACATTTAAGGAACAATGGTACGCTGTCCTTTACCAGAATAGACAAAAAGATTTTTTATCGCAAACAGGATGTCATGTCATTATTAAGAACCGTACAAAAGAAAAAATAAGCCATGGGAGAAATCATTATTCGGACAAATAAGGAAGTCCTTCAGTATTTTGATGAAATGAAGAGGGCGTCAACACTTGTTGACTTCATAAAATCCAATTATGCCCCTTCTCTAAATGGGGAACGTTACATGACGGATACGGAACTCGCAGGAATGCTCAAACTGAGTAAGCGCACTTTACTGGAATACCGGAACTTTGGGAAGATTCCCTATTATCAAATCGGTGGGAAAATACTCTATCGGGAAAGTGACATTTTGAGAGGCTGCTTGCCGAGAACCGCCAGGATGCGTTCAGATGACATTCAAACCTTGTTTGCGCACTATTAAAACTGCATATTACTGAAAAAGGCCGCATTCAATCCCTATGAAATGCGACCTTTTTTTTTCTATTTCAAAATCAACTTGGCGACTCCCTGCATATCTTCCATGATATTATGATCCAGCACCCGCGCATAATGCTGGGTCATACGAGTGGAGGAATGCCCCAGCATCTTTGATACGTTCTGCAACGCCACGTTGTTGGCCAATGTAATGGTAGTGGCAAAAGTATGCCTGGCTACATGAACCGTCAAGCGTTTGTTAATCCGGCACAATACGGCAATCTCTTTCAAGTACTCATTCATTTTCTGGTTGGAAGGCACCGGCAGACAAGGACCATCCGGGTTTTCGGGATCCCATCCTTTATACTTTTCAAGAATGGCTACCGCCGGGGCAAGCAAAGGCACATTGCTTGTACACGTTTCTTTGGCAACCGTTATTTTGACTCTGGATTTGTGTATCCACAACTGCCCCTCGTTGTCGCGGCACAAGTGTACAGGTAATAAAGTG
>ERZ791875.2060-NODE-2060-length-11472-cov-2.833932_pt1 | contig 11472 bp, 10 predicted proteins | sample MGYA00510278_ERZ791875 | MGnify/ENA primary metagenome ERZ791875 (study PRJEB30046, sample SAMN00792078) | human gut metagenome | study: EMG produced TPA metagenomics assembly of the A metagenome-wide association study of gut microbiota in type 2...
AAACATAATCCTACATTCCTTTCGGCACACATCTTCATTAATGCCGGAGAAGCGCCCATATATCCGAACGTGACGATACCTTCTATATTCAGAACCGGAATTCTGAATATATCTTTATCCTTTACCCTGATTACTACATTTTCTCCATCTTTAGTCAAATAGGCTTCAGGGGTAGTTACATACAGTGTGTTTAATAGTTTTCTCATATTTTAATCATATAACTGGGACAGGTAAGTCTCAACCTTCGATGTTTTTGTCAGTATCTTAGGCATACACACGTCACATAATGAACATGACTTGCAATGCGCTTTGTATATTGCCGGTGGAAGGATTTTCTGCTCATATAACCGGTGCATTTGAGTACATTTCTCTTCAACCAGTGTCCGTAGTTCTCCGGTAAACGGAATCTCTTCCCGGTGGCGAGTTTCTCCATAATACAAAAAGCCTTTTTCTATGCGGACGTTATACATTTCTTCCAAGCAAATGGCTTGTGCGCATAGTTGGACTTCGTCTATCCGGTCTTTTTTAGGTTTTCCCCGTTTGTACTCGACTGGAATTAATTGCCAGAATCCCGAATATTTAGGATGTTGTATGGCGTTTTGTCCGGAGGAGGAAGCTATCATCTCCACTACATCTGAGATTCCATAGAGTCCCAATCGTCTTGAAACGAGCGTAACAGACCTTAATGTCACTATGTCTTTGTTACGGTTCATCAAGGTAGGATCGTCTACTTTTTGATGCATCCAACTTCCTTCAACCGTGAGGTTGTTTTCCGCCCACTGCTGTTCGATATGTATAAGGGCCCATTGACGTTCACAGAAAGTTATGTGCTGAATTCCGGAAAGCATCAACAGGTCCTCATCTCCGTATTCTATCATATCATGTCCAGAACTTCTACACCTTCCGGTAGTTTATCCTTGTCAATGGTGACAATATAATCGTCGAATGAGCGGGGTGGGCGTTGGTCATCCTTTAGCTGGACCTTAACCAAACTGAATAAGGTATGGGCTGAAGCATTTCCTAATGCAGTACTGTGCTTGAATACGATTAACTTACGGGCATTCATCATGCCTCTGGCAGCAGAATGGTCGTGGTCGAACATGTTTTTCAGTGAATCCCAGAATAAATTCAAGTCCTCTTCATTGAACCCAGTCTGTGCGGCTAAATGTGCGGAAATAAATCCGTTTGCTTTATATAATCCATAGGGTACAGTGAACTTACGGCCCATGGTGCGGTTATCTCCACTCTGTTTTTTAGCTTCGTCATCAGTTGCCACCGCCATGCGGGTTATACTATGCTCGGCGGTAACGATCGGATTGATAGAACGGGCAAAGGTAAACTGAATAGGACCGCGAACTTGTCCGGCATTTTCACCTGTACTAAGTACGGCTCCAAATGTTCTTATATCATAAAAATTTCTGCACATCCATTGTCGGGCAGCCTCTGTTTTATCTCCTTTTTCTTTTATATCTTTAACCCCTTCCTGTTTATGAGCTTCAGTGATCGAATTATTCAATATAGCTTTCTCTTTAATGAATATATCATAAGGTTTCTCATACCCTTTTACTATTTGAACAAAGTTACGGACTTTACGCTTCAGGCATACATCAGAAACCAGACCTTCACCTGTTTCCGGATCAACTCTTGGCAAGTTTCCGGCATCCGGATCTCCGTTTGGATTACCATCCTGTACATCAAATAAATAAATAAAGTCGTAACGATTGTTTATTGCTGCTTCCATATTTGTATAGTATTTAATTCTTTTCTTTATCTGTTGTTTTATATAAATCTTCTCTTTGATGGTAATAACCGATTGCGAAACGGGATTGGTCGTCCATCGATAAATATTTGGGAAACCCGTTACTGTCCAGATCGGTGATAACACTTTGCAGTAATTTTTCATAATAAACAGATTTCCCAGTATCAAATTTTGCCAAGTGATGTCTGGATAAAGATAATAAGCGGCTGAACACCGTTGTCGGAGTGGTCGACGCTGCACCGTAGTAACGCTCTTTAATCGTAGAGTTGGCTCCTGGAATAGCATCACTCTGTATCTTTTCAAGGATAGCGAACAAGCGCCCACATAAGTACGCTTGGTTCTTATTTTCTAAATCTAATGCCATTTTAATTTCTTTAGGTGGATTATTATGATTTCTGAATTTTCTATTTAAGTATGCTTTGAGTATAGCGGCTCTTATCGACGTTATATTCCGGTCTGCTTTGATCCGTATCAAGCATTGCATCTGCAAGGTGGTCGGATAGGGTTGGTTGTCCCATATACTTTGGCTTAAATCGCTGGCTAAGTTGGGCGGCAGATTTTCCATTTTATTTAAGGAGGCAACCTGAGTCAGCAAGTTGAATAGAGAAAAATAGACTCTTTGATTCTTGCTTTTAGTGATTTCCAAGTCCTCAAAATGCTGTTTGATATGATTGGCGAATTCGCCTACTGTTCCTTGTCGCCAGAATCTTACGGAGATACGGGCGGCATTAGGAGATAAGCCTAACACGTAAAAGGGTGTTTTGTCCTCATCATTCAATACTCCTGAGAAGGGGGATTTCAAGAAATCTCTGATAACTTCCGTGTTTTTATCCGGATTATCTTTGGGAGGAGGTGCAAATATGAAACTGACACATTGTTCCAGCTTTGTCGGTTTCTGAGACCAGAAAACAACGGATGTGTCGTGCAAGTGATATTTGTTGGAAGAGTCTTTTCCCAATAAAGAATTTAAAGCTGTGGTATAAGCATCTTCAGCCTCTTTTGAAATAGGCGCGTTCATACCTTGCTCTTTATAATATGAATCGTAACCGGCTTTCTTTTGGAAGCCGACCAGCTTTGCCCCGCTTTTCCCTCCGGGTATGGTGATGGCACTATTGAGTATTGCTATCGGAGCCTTTTTCCCGGTGATGAGGCATATCCCTGTTGGTTCATCTTTATCCGAACAGTCTTCTATGGATGATTTTATATCTGGATTATCAGCTACGATTGTATTGTGTCCGGCTACTTTAAAGGATATGTTTGTACCGTCTTTTTTGATACATTCTTCCCATAGCGGGTCCGTTTTTATGCGTTGAAGATTTTCCGGATCATCATAGAATCCGGCTACTGCTTGAATCTCTTCATTGGAAGGATACATTTCGGCAAACCGTTTGACTTCCTGCACAAAGGTTTTATTTTGTTTTGCGACATCCTCCAATGCTTTCGGCATTCCTTTGTCATCTGTATTTTTAGGTTGTGCCAATACATATCCGAAATGGTCCCAAAATATATTTGCAGTTTGCCAACTGTTACTGCCTGTACGCCCTTTACTTTTAACGACCAGATATTTTTTTGCTCGCTTCTGTTTTCCTATACCTTCGGATGTATCTTGTAACTCTAAAAACTTCCCGTTTTTATCTATCAGAATAAGATATGGGATTTCTTTCCATTCTAATCCTCGGGGGGCGATGGTAGGATCAGCAGCTTTACGCTGGTAATAATCGTATAATGCCTGTAAAATCATCGACGTACCTCCTCGCTGTTTATTGATGGAACGACCAAGACTCCTTGTTTCATGATTGCACGGAAGAACATTGGTTTCGGATCTTTTTCGTTGGTGAAATCCATATCATATAACATATAGCCCAAATCACGATCCTCCGGTATTCCTTCTCCTTTTACCGGGTTTTCAATATACGTAAAGTCAGCAGAGAACTCCCTGCAACCTAAATAAGGTTGATTGAAACATTGTCCCTTTTTTGCTCTGCGCTCGAACATTGCATTATATTTACCGGGATTTTCGTCGGAAGATCCCGATGTTGCTTTCGGCTTATCGTTTTCGGTTCTATTCCTTACGGGTATAAATTCCAGCTCTGCAAAAATCCTATAGCAGACATCTTTTAGTAACAAACTGGATTTTTGTTGTCGGTTATTTTCGATGAATAACCCGGATGAACGGGGACTCATTAAACTTCCAACCTCATTTCTTTTCATGGAAAGCCATCTGATGGGATTTAGTACTTCTATCCGGGTAATATTCCATCGTATGGCAGGTTTCCAAAATATAGATTCAAAAATAGCCCGGGCTGCAGAAGGCGTTATTACATCGTAGCTAACTCTTTCAACTTTCATTTCCGGACGGGTAAAGCAGGCCATGCTTCCTTTAACCTCAAGACAGTATTCTTTATTTGTATATATCATGTGTTTAGGTTAACGATTAATAAATAGTGATATAGGTGTTCATGCTTTGAGAATTATGATTTCTCTATGATTATATTTTACAAAGCTATATTTTATTTTCTAACAAACAAGCGTTTTAGCTCTTTAATCTTCTTGCAAAAAGTATTATAAATAATTGTATTTATAAATAGTAGCATCCTTTCTGGGCACAACTGCGAACACAGAGGTTCCTCAACATCGAAAAAATGACTTGATTCATGTACTCATAAAGGATGCGACCGGATGATGTCCATGAGGCATTGGCTGCTTCCTTGTTTCAATCCACGTACCCCAGCGGGATACGACAGAATTAAGTTTCAACGTCAACAAAATAATTTGGTTTCAACCCGCGTACCCCAGCGGGATACGACTTCCATTAAAAACGTAAATGTAACGATTAAAACGTTTCAACCCAACCCACGCACCCATAAAGGATGCGACAGGATTAATCCAACGAATGAAGTACTTTCTAAAGTTTCAACCCACGCACCCATAAAGGATGCGACATATCACCATATCATTATAGTGATATTGTTTTACTGTTTCAACCCACGCACCCATAAAGGATGCGACCTCCACAGCTTCTTTTTCCTGTACAGGTATATTTTGTTTCAACCCACGCACCCATAAAGGATGCGACAATGGGTATTGATAGGCGCGTATAGCATTAACGGTTTCAACCCACGCACCCATAAAGGATGCGACGTTTCGACAGTTCCGTGATACCGACATTCTCCGGTTTCAACCCACGCACCCATAAAGGATGCGACAAAGGAGATTCTCCCCTATACACACGCCAAAAGCGTTTCAACCCACGCACCCATAAAGGATGCGACGGTTTGGGGTTGAAAGATTAAGTTTTACCCAGTTGGTTTCAACCCACGCACCCATAAAGGATGCGACTATTATGAGTGAGGGAGGCGATTCACAAGGAATGTTTCAACCCACGCACCCATAAAGGATGCGACACCCGTTATTGTTGTATCACGATGCAAATATAAGTTTCAACCCACGCACCCATAAAGGATGCGACGGGACTAAACACGGTAACGGAACTAATGAAATCTGTTTCAACCCACGCACCCATAAAGGATGCGACAAAAAAACGACACGGCTATATGGCGTAAAATCCGTTTCAACCCACGCACCCATAAAGGATGCGACACCGGCCATGTAACGGTCTCCCCTTTGCTCCGAGTTTCAACCCACGCACCCATAAAGGATGCGACAAGCTCGGTTTGTTATTTTGTTTCACTTCTGAACAGTTTCAACCCACGCACCCATAAAGGATGCGACAAAACGCGCCTTTTACTCAATCCACCCTTTGCAGGGTTTCAACCCACGCACCCATAAAGGATGCGACATTATTGCTTTACTCATTCTTTGATCCATTTCGGAGTTTCAACCCACGCACCCATAAAGGATGCGACCATAAATTATTTTTCGATCGAATATACATCATAGTTTCAACCCACGCACCCATAAAGGATGCGACGTAATGAAGTCTTTATATTCCGTCACCTTTCCAGTTTCAACCCACGCACCCATAAAGGATGCGACCGCTTAACAGCCCACGAACGTTTCCTCCATTACCGTTTCAACCCACGCACCCATAAAGGATGCGACATAGTAGATTTACCACATCCTTGCGTACCGACGAGTTTCAACCCACGCACCCATAAAGGATGCGACCTGATTTGGTACAAAGCGTTTTGCAGATAGGACGTTTCAACCCACGCACCCATAAAGGATGCGACTTCGATAACGGATTAATGAGTTATACAGATAAGAGGTTTCAACCCACGCACCCATAAAGGATGCGACTATCCACGTCACACGCCTCGTAAACATCAGAAAGGTTTCAACCCACGCACCCATAAAGGATGCGACCAATTATTCGTTGTCGGGACCGCTTTGTGATTGATGTTTCAACCCACGCACCCATAAAGGATGCGACTGTGGCATATCCTTTGCTTTTTTATGTTATTACTGTTTCAACCCACGCACCCATAAAGGATGCGACTCATTTGGAAGATATACGCTGCATTCGTTTTGGGTTTCAACCCACGCACCCATAAAGGATGCGACTATTATCATCGTTTGTCAACTGTGATAGTTTCGTAGGTTTCAACCCACGCACCCATAAAGGATGCGACGTAGACAATGCCGGGAAGTCAAACCCGGTAGTCAGTTTCAACCCACGCACCCATAAAGGATGCGACCATGGGCATAAAGTTGGTCGAAGTTTATGCAACGTTTCAACCCACGCACCCATAAAGGATGCGACCAATGTAATTCCTTCCGGCTTTTGCCGATCGAAATTGTTTCAACCCACGCACCCATAAAGGATGCGACTGATCCAACTGCAATTGTTAAGTGTGGGGTATTCGAGTTTCAACCCACGCACCCATAAAGGATGCGACTGTCCATTTTTTGTATATCTTTGATTATTGTAGCAGGTTTCAACCCACGCACCCATAAAGGATGCGACATCATTTAGGAACATACCGATTGATGGTAAACTGTTTCAACCCACGCACCCATAAAGGATGCGACGTTGGCATGTTAAAGATCCTCACTGATACAATGTTTCAACCCACGCACCCATAAAGGATGCGACATTGGAAGAAAAGCAACAAAACATACAAAGCAATGTTTCAACCCACGCACCCATAAAGGATGCGACCTGTGACCGTCTTATATGTGCAGGGGGGAAATCGTTTCAACCCACGCACCCATAAAGGATGCGACTCCAGGACGGAGTAGACGGTAAAACCCCGATATTGGTTTCAACCCACGCACCCATAAAGGATGCGACCCGGCGCGTGTGGCCGAGCAGTGAATAATTATTGTTTCAACCCACGCACCCATAAAGGATGCGACACCAAAAGCACGGCTATAATTAAGTACACATACAGGTTTCAACCCACGCACCCATAAAGGATGCGACACCAATGCACTATCAAGTCGCTGCTTGTCGCTTGTTTCAACCCACGCACCCATAAAGGATGCGACTTTCAAACGGGTAAAAGTCGTTAATAGCCCACCTGTTTCAACCCACGCACCCATAAAGGATGCGACTGTTCTATCGCGGTAATGAATAAAAAGTTCGGAGTTTCAACCCACGCACCCATAAAGGATGCGACCGGGACCGGATATCTATCATAGATTGACTAAATAGTTTCAACCCACGCACCCATAAAGGATGCGACACCCGCAGTGGATCTTGTTGATCCAGTCATCGCGGTTTCAACCCACGCACCCATAAAGGATGCGACCTTGTCCTGGATAGTCTTGACGATCGCGTTATGGTTTCAACCCACGCACCCATAAAGGATGCGACGTCAGGAACGCGAGCTGTGTAGCCTCAACTGTAGTTTCAACCCACGCACCCATAAAGGATGCGACTCCATGTTTATGAAAAGCTTTATTGACAACACGTTTAGCATATAATTTTGCGAATGATAGAGTTGAAAAATAATAGATGTTCATTTTCTCTAAGCAAATACGTAAATATCTGATTAGTAGGGAATGCGAACAGCTAACGTTTTTACAACCACTTAGGGTTCGCGCTTTGTCTTTGATTGAAACATTACTGCGTAATCATGTTATCTATGAAAGTATTCTGTAACTTTGCCTACAAATTTAAGAATAAGCTTATTGTATATGCAATAATTATGAATAAAAAAATCCTTCAATTAGCGCTCCCTTCTATTGTTTCCAATATAACTGTTCCCTTATTGGGGTTGGTCGATGTGGCGATTGTCGGGCATCTGGGGGCGGCTTCTTATATAGGGGCGATTGCGGTAGGGGGGATGTTGTTCAATATTATTTCCTGGCTGTTCGGATTTCTGCGTATGGGGACGAGTGGGATGACTTCACAGGCTTTGGGAAGACGGGATTTGCCGGAGGTGACACGGGTGTTGTTGCGGTCGGTGGGAGTCGGGCTTTTCATTTCGCTGGCATTGCTTCTGCTGCAGTATCCGATACGGAAAATAGCTTTTGCTTTGCTCGATACGACTGCGGAGGTGGAGCATTTGGCTATGCTTTATTTCCGTATTTGCATCTGGGGAGCACCGGCCGTATTGGGATTATATGGCTTTTCCGGTTGGTTTATCGGGATGCAGAATTCCCGTTTTCCGATGTTTATTGCAATTACGCAGAATATTGTCAATATCGTGGCAAGCCTGATCTTTGTGTTTGTCTTTGGAATGAAGGTGGAAGGGGTTGCCACGGGAACGCTGATTGCACAGTACGGAGGGTTTCTGATGGCTGTCTTTCTGTGGTTTGTTTACTATCGGAAGCGGCTGAAAGGGCGTGTCGGCTGGCAGGAGATTGTGGATAAGGTTGCCATGCGCCGCTTTTTCCAGGTAAACAGTGATATCTTTTTCCGGACGCTCTGTCTGGTGGCCGTTACGACCTTTTTTACCTCTACGGGAGCCCGGCAGGGGGATACGGTTTTGGCGGTCAATACATTGCTGATGCAGTTGTTTACGTTATTCTCTTATATAATGGACGGATTCGCCTATGCCGGTGAAGCGTTGGCGGGACGTTATATCGGCGCCCGAAACCAAAGTGCGCTCAACCGGATGATTCATCTGCTGTTTGGCTGGGGGATCGGTCTGTCTCTCTTCTTTACCCTGCTTTACGGAGTAGGGGGAAAAGGTTTCCTGTCACTTCTGACCAACGATTCTGCAGTCATTCAGGAAGCCGGAACTTATTTCTATTGGGTGCTGGCCGTTCCGCTTGCCGGTTTTGCCGCCTTTCTTTGGGATGGTATCCTGATCGGTGCCACTGCCACCCGCCTGATGCTCTATTCCATGCTGGTAGCCTCCGGTACCTTTTTCCTGGTCTATTACCTTTTTTCCGGCACAATGGGAAACCACGCATTATGGATGGCATTCCTGACTTATTTGTTATTGCGGGGGATTATGCAATGGGGGTTGTGGCATCAAATGAGCAGGCCTTCGTAGGGGCGGTTCGCGAACCGCCCTTCTTCCTGGGTAAATATTCATCCCTTCCAAAATTTATCATCCTCCCATTTCTGTGGATTATTCATGATATACCAATATATATTATTATATGACATCTCATTTCGTATAATATGTTCATAATAGTTTCTTTGCCAAATTTGATTACCGATTGTGTTATTATTGATATTGATTTGTTTGGTTGATATCGTTTTGAAGGCACCGATGATGCGGCCGAGGGGTTTGTTTATTGTAGGGAGGGCGGTTCGCGAACCACCCCTACGTGGGTTGGTGATTTCGATAATGGCATGGAAATGGTTGGGCATGATACAATATATATGAAATAAGATATGGGGATTTTGTTGTTCGATTTGTTTGCAGCAAGATATAATGATTTTCCCATTTTCGTTTAATATGATTTCTCCATTGATAATGTTTCCGAATATGCATTTCATGTTTTGTACGCATATCGTAACGAAATACACCCCTTCCTGTGAATAGTCATATCCTTGCAGGCGGAAGCTGTGGCGGTGGCGGGTGTCGGGATTGTAATTGTTCATAGTTATTCTTGTTTTGGTTGTGATGATGCAAATATAAATAAAAGAGCCGGATATCAAAACGATACCCGGCTCTTTTTATGGGGGAGACAATGATTCTTATTGTCTGTAGTTTACTAATTCGTCTGCGTTGAAATTGTGGATGAAGCTGCTGTGTTTTTCAACTTCGGCTTCAACGTAGTTCAGATATACGACGGCTGATTTGGCGAACATTTCGGGTGCTCTGGTTGCGTCTTGGATCAGCAGATGGGCCATGATACAGTCGGCTGCCATTTCCATAAGGCGGCGGGCAACGAAATCCAGCAATTCCTGGTTCTGGGCTTCCTTCACGATATTCATGCAAGCTCCCAACTTGTTGGCCATTTCAACTAACCGCGCTTTCAACGGTTCCATTTCCGGAGAACATGGGATCGCTTCGAAGTCGCGGATGGTCGCCAGATAAGAACCGTTCGTTACGTAACGGATAGCAGCGACAGTCTGCAACTGTGTCGTACCTTCGTAGATAGAGGTGATACGGGCATCGCGGTAGATACGCTGACAAGCATATTCCAACATGAAACCGGAACCACCGTGAATCTGGATACAGTCGTATGCATTCTGGTTCGCATATTCAGAGTTCATACCCTTTGCCAACGGTGTGAAAGCATCTGCCAACTTCTCATATTTCTTTTGCTCCTGACGTTCTTCCGGAGTCAACTTGCGTTCGCGTGCGATATCATCTAATGCTTTGTAGATGTCTACATAGCGGGAAGTCTGATACAACAGTGCACGGCCGGCATCCAGTTTCGCTTTCATGATAGACAGCATGTCGTAAACAGCCGGAAATTCGATGATTGCCTTGCCGAACTGTTTCCGTTCCTTGGCATAAGCTAATCCTTCGTTGTAGGCAGCCTGGCTCAGGCCGACAGACTGAGCGGCGATACCCAAACGGGCGCCGTTCATCAGAGCCATCACATATTTGATCAAACCTAATTTGCGGTTTCCGCAAAGTTCGGCTTTCGCATTCTTGTAAACCAATTCGCAGGTAGGAGAACCGTGGATACCCAACTTGTTTTCGATGCGGCGTACATCCACACCACCTTGTCGTAGATGAACATAGACAAACCGCGTCCGTCTTTTGTTCCCTCTTCCGAACGGGCCAGTACCAGGTGCAAGTCTGCATCGCCATTGGTGATGAAACGTTTTACACCGTTCAGGCGCCAGCAATTTTCTTTTTCGTCGAAAGTAGCTTTCAGCATCACGGACTGTAGGTCTGAACCGGCATCCGGTTCCGTCAGGTCCATAGACATCGTCGCTCCGGCACAGATACGCGGGATGAAACGGCTGTGTTGGTCTTCGTTACCGAACTCATATAATGTTTCGATACAGTCCTGGAGTGACCAGATGTTTCCGAATCCGGCATCTGCAGCAGATACGATTTCGGCACACATGGTGTACGGAGTGATCGGGAAGTTCAAGCCACCGAAACGGCGCGGCATCGTCATACCGTTCAGGCCGGCTTTGACCATTGCGTCCAGATTCTGCTTCGTTCCGGAAGCATATTCCACACGTCCGTTAGCACAGTGAGGGCCTTCTTCGTCGACACCTTCGGCATTGGGAGCGATGATTTCGCCGGTGATTTCGCCGGTGATCTCGAGCACCTTGTCGAATGAATCCAACGTATCGGCATAATCCTGGGGTGCATAGTCGAACTCTTCTTTATCTCTGTAATTGCGTTCTTTGAGTTCGCAAATACGTTTCATCATCGGAT
>ERZ791875.2071-NODE-2071-length-11419-cov-2.739704_pt1 | contig 11419 bp, 10 predicted proteins | sample MGYA00510278_ERZ791875 | MGnify/ENA primary metagenome ERZ791875 (study PRJEB30046, sample SAMN00792078) | human gut metagenome | study: EMG produced TPA metagenomics assembly of the A metagenome-wide association study of gut microbiota in type 2...
TTCTCTGCCTGCTGCTCTCGTTTTGCAGCGGGTTTACGTCCTGTGGGGATGACGAAGAGGAAGAATATGATCCTTGCGCTCCGTTCGAGGTGGCGTTGGAAAAGGCGGATGCGGTTTATACGGAATCCAATACGCTTTATGATGTAACTAATATGCATGGAGATGTTATTTTGCAAAAGGTGAATGGCGAGATACAAACTCTGATTTGTTGCGATCCTCAGCCAGCCAGTCCTGATGCGAAATTATATTTTTATCCTGTCAACTTGCCGGAATCTGTGCTTTCGGAATACACTCATCATGATTGGGGAGAGGGAGCTCTTAGTGCTTGCTACATAATCTTTTCAGGGGAAGTCAAACCTCGATTGGAAGGGATGGAATATGATCCGATTGTGTTGACATATGCGGAAATGGCAAGATGGTGTAATGATTAATGATTATGGAAACATGGAAATATAAAACAATGCTCCTCTGCCTGTAATTATCTTGAATAACCGAGAGGGGGCTTCCGACAGCCCCCTTTTTTCTTTATTTCTGCCAGATCTCCCAGCCTGCAAATGCTTGCAAGAGCAGCATCTCGAGTCCGTTCTTCACGACGGCGCCTTTTTCTTTTCCTTTTTTCATGAAAAGGGTTTCATCCGGATTGTACAGAAGGTCGTACAGCAGATGTTTCGGAGTCAGCAGGTCGTAGGGGATATCCGGGCAGGTGTTGATGTTGGGGAACATGCCGAGCGGTGTCGTGTTGACGATGACGGTGTATTGTTCCATTGTCTTGGGCGTGATTTCCTCGTAGGTGATGCAGAATTCTTTCGGTTTGCGGGAAACTAACGTTGCACCTACGCCTAACTGTTTCAGCCCTTGGAAGACGGCTTTCGAGGCGCCTCCGGTTCCGAGGATCAGCGCCTTGCGGTGGCTTTCGTCTAACAGTGGCTCGATGGAACGTTTGAAACCGATGATATCGGAATTGTAGCCTTTCAGCTTTAGCTTGCCGAAAAGACCTTTGGTGAATTTGATCACATTGACGGCTCCGATCAGGCGGGCGTCTTCGTCCAGGTCATCCAGATAGGGGATGACTTGTTCCTTGTAGGGGATGGTGACGTTCAGGCCGCAGAGTTCGGGATTGTCTTTCAATACAGTCTTCAGATCTTTGATGTTCGGGATCTCGAAGTTCAGATAAGTTGCATCAATTTTCTCGGATTCGAACTTCTGGTTGAAGTAGTTCTTTGAAAAAGAATGTCCGAGGGGGTATCCTATTAAACCATATTTTTGCATGACCGGTAAATTAAGATGATTAAATATTATTTGCAGGCAGTATATAACGAACATATCCCGAAAGTAAAAGTCCTGGATCGCGCCTGGTTGAAACCGACGTGGCTGAGCAGGTCGGTCATGACTTTCCCTTGCGGAACGACTTTGATGGAAGCCGGCAGATAGCTGTAGGCTGTGTGCTCTTTCGAGAGTAGCCGGCCGATGTTCGGGATAACGAATTTAGAATAAACGGTGTAGAGTTGTTTCATCGGGAAATGTTCCGGCGATGACAGTTCGAGGATCATCAGGTGGCCGCCCGGTTTCAGTACGCGGTACATTTCGGATATTCCCTGTTCTATGTCTTCGAAGTTACGGACTCCGAAGGCGGCGGTGACGGCATCGAATGAGTTGTCGGGATAGGTCAGCGCCGTGCAGTCCTGGTATTCGAACGAGATATGTTCCGACAGTCCGGCTTCGGCCACTTTGCGGCGCCCGACTTCCATCATGCCTTCCGAGATGTCGGCCCCGACAATGCGGTCCGCTTTCAGCCGGCGGTACATGGAGATGGCTAAGTCGCCTGTTCCGGTGGCAATGTCGAGTATCGAAGCGGGTGAGAAAGGGCGCAGAAAAGCAATCCCTTTCCTGCGCCATATTTTGTCGATACCGAGCGAGAGCGTATGGTTCAGCCGATCGTACGTACCGGCGATGGAGTCAAACATACGCTTGACCTGCGTCGCCTTGTGCTCCTCGTTGTTGTAGGGTAGAATCTGTTCTGAACCGTACTTTGCCATATCCGTGTCTTTCTTATTTGTTGAGATATTCGGTCACGTTCTTTTCGATGCGTGACAACAGGTTGTCTGTGTCTCCTTTTACGAACTTCTCACCGGTGATGTGTTCGAACAGCTCGATGTAACGTTCGCTGATGCCTTCGACGATAGCCGGAGTCATTTCAGGCACTTTCTGTCCTGCCTTACCCTGGAAGCCGTTTTCCATCAACCATTCGCGAACGAATTCCTTGGAGAGCTGTTTCTGGGGTTCGCCTTTGGCAAAGCGTTCTTCGTAGCCTTCGCTGTAGAAATAACGGGAAGAGTCCGGTGTGTGGATTTCGTCCATCAGGTAGATCTTGCCGTCGTGTTTGCCGAATTCATACTTTGTGTCGACAAGGATCAGGCCGCGTTCGGCAGCGATCTCCGTGCCGCGTTTGAAGAGGGCGAGTGTATATTTCTCCAGCAGTTCGTATTCTTCGGGAGTAGCCAGTCCTTGTGCCAGGATTTCTTCTTTGGAGATGTCGGCATCGTGTTCGCCGATCTCGGCTTTCGTTGTCGGAGTTACGATCGGTTCGGGGAAACGTTCGTTTTCACGCATACCTTCCGGCAGTTTTATGCCGCAGATTTCGCGTACGCCGCTCTTGTAAGCGCGCCATGCACTTCCGCAAAGGTAACCGCGTACGATCATTTCAACAGGGAATCCCTGGCACATCACACCGACGGTTACCATCGGGTCCGGAGTCGCCATTTTCCAGTTCGGGCAAATGTCTGTAGTCGCATCCAGGAATTTGGCTGCGATCTGGTTCAGCATCTGGCCTTTGTAAGGGATGCCTTCCGGCAGTACGACGTCGAATGCGGATATACGGTCTGTTGCAACCATTACCAACACTTCGTCGTTGATGTTGTACACGTCGCGGACTTTACCGTGATAGACACTCTTCTGTCCGGGGAAATTGAAGTCTGTTTTTGTCAATGCCTTCTTCATAACCATTGTTTTTGTGGGGGCGCTTATTTGGCGTCCTGACTGTTATTAATATTGTTGTTTTTTATGCGTTTGCTGTCGAATTTATCGTAGGCTTCCACGATGCGCTGGACGAGTTTATGGCGGACGATGTCTTTCTTTTCGAATTCGATTTTACCGATTCCTTTGACGCCTTTCAGTATCTGCATGGCTTGCACCAGCCCGGAGGTTGCCGTGGGGGGCAGGTCGATCTGCGTCACGTCGCCGGTGATGATCATTTTGGCGTTCATGCCGAGGCGCGTCAGGAACATCTTGATCTGGTGCGTTGTCGTGTTCTGGGCTTCGTCGAGGATGATAACAGCTTCGTTCAGCGTACGTCCACGCATAAAGGCGAGCGGGGCGATCTGGATCACATTGTTCTCCATATATTCTTTCAGCTTGGCTGCCGGAATCATATCCTGCAGGGCGTCGTACAACGGTTGGAGATACGGATCGAGCTTGTCTTTCATCTCGCCGGGGAGGAATCCCAACTTTTCGCCGGCTTCGACTGCCGGGCGGCTCAGGATGATTTTGCGGATTTCTTTATTCTTTAATGCTTTTACGGCAAGGGCGATAGCGACAAACGTTTTGCCTGTTCCGGCAGGTCCTGTTGCGAAGACGAGGTCGTTTTCCTCGAATGCCTTGACAAGGCGTTGCTGATTCTCCGTGCGGGCAACAATCGGTTTCCCGTTCATTCCGTGGATAATGAGGTTTTCCTGTTTGGTAACCACCGGGGTTTTCCCTTTGATGATGTCCAGGATGACATCTTCGCTCAGCGAGTTGAATTCTTCACAATATTTCTCTACTTCGCGAATTTTCTTGAGAAAGAGTTCCGATTCGTCTTCATCACCGATTACTTTCATCACATTTCCTCTCGCCACGATACGCAGTTTGGGAAACAATGTCTTTATTAACTGCATATTGACATTGTTTACGCCGTAGAATATCACCGGGTCTACGCTCTCAAGAATATAAATTCGTTCAATCATTCAATCTATTTTAGTTCTGCCTTTTTCGTGAATTCTTTTCACATTCATTCAGGCAGACAAAATTAGTAATATTCTTTATGCTAAGAATAAATTGCCGGATATTTTGTTTCGTATCGATGAAGATTATTTGAACATTTCTTTCAGACGCCATCCTTCCTGCCGGCAATCCCATACGGCATGGATTTCGACCAGTTCTTCTTTGACGGTATAAATCAGCTTGTAGTGTTTTTCTGCAACGATGGAGCGAAAACCGTCTTTATATTCTTCCAGAAGGGGTTCGACAGGACCTGCATTAGGGAACGTTCGTAAAGGTTCGGCTGAATCCAATATGTTATTGTACAAACGGATAGCTGCTGTTTGGCTCTTTTCACTGTAATAGTCGTAAATGTTGTCAAGTAAGGCCATGGCTTGTGGCAACCATTTTATAATTATTCGCATAGTGGATGTCGTTTACGTAGCTCTTCTGTTGTCATTCCCATTCCTTTTTTCGACTCTTCTCTCGATTTTTTCAGCACTTCTTTCAGCTCGTCCAGCGTCATTTGTGCCGGTAAGCGTTCTGCCTGCTTTCTTTCGGTTGAAATGCAGATAAGGTTTTTGATCTGTGTCAAAAGCTTTTTGTCGTCAATCGTTTTCAATTGTTCGATAAGCGATAGTTTTAATTCTAATGTGTCCATACAATACTCTATTAGTTTCATATTAAGATTCACAAATGTACGTATTTTTTCCATCACGGAAGATTATTCGTGAAAGATTATGTACTTTTGTTCACCCTAAAAGAATGATGATGAAGAAAACAACACTTAGTATTTGGTTTATAATGGCTGCCTTTGCGGCGGCAGCGATCTGCTCGTCCTGTGGTAAAAAGGAACAGCGCGGTGAGTTGAAACGTATTTGGTATAATGGAAGCTACAACCGCGATTTCAAGGATTTGAACGATGTGCACTTGGCGGAAGCCGAACGTATTGGCATCAAACCGGCATCGAACCGTGAGGAAGCGGAAAAAGTGAAGAAGGAGATGAAGGAAATCAGCACCAATGAATACTACGAGGTGGAGGAACTGAAGCATTCCATTCCGTATCTGATACCTTCCGCTGCTAAATTATTAGAAGATATCGGGCGTAATTTTCAAGATTCCCTCCGTAATCTGAATGCTTCTATTTACAAGGTAAAAGTGACCAGCGTCACCCGTACGATCGATGATGTTAAGAACCTGAAGAAAAGAAATACCAACTCATCCCAGAACTCTGCCCATCGTTATGGAACAACCTTCGACGTGTCGTGGGTACGTTATACGAAAGTGGATGAAAGCGATACTTTGAACATCGATAATGACCGGTTGAAAATGGTGTTAGCAATGGTTTTGCGCGATTTGAAGCGGGAAGAACGTTGCTATGTCAAGCACGAACGCAAGCAAGGGTGCTTCCATATCACAGCCCGGGAGAAAAAATAGAAACAACAGCTAACGGATCGAATGGACAAAAAACTACTGAAATATTGGAAAAACTGCCTGTTGGATGCGGAGCGCAAAAACAGATCGCTGAAGAAAGAGGCGCGGATCACATTGCGGATCGGCGACAAGATCCCGGAGTTTATTCTTCGCAAAGATATTCCCCTGCTTTTTTCAAAGGAGAAACAAAAAGAGAAAGATGAAAAACGGAAGGTGCAGATTGCTCCTTGCGTCCTTCTGCCGGAGTATGAAAACGGGTGGGCTTTCAAACAGAATACACCGGATTATCCTTTTTTGATTACGGCTACGTTATTGCCGGACGGAACGTTTCAGGTGTGTGATAACAAAGGCGAGCGGGTTCCGGTTTTTGTCCGTATGTTTCTGGAACCGAATGCACGCAATGACCGAACCATTGCATCCCTTTCGAAAGTGGACCGGCTGTTAAGCGAGTTTGATACCGAAGAAACGGATTGGAAAAAGTATTGGGTGGCTTGTGAAACCCTGTTCCGGAATGCAACCGGTTTGACTTTCCGGGAAATGAATTATGCCGATAAACCCGAAATTATCGTTGTAAAAGCACCCGGGCGGGGAATGGCGCAAAAGATTATTAATCTATATGACAAGTTGCTGGAGAGTAAAGCCTCCCATCCTTTACTGGAACTCCTGATCCGTAAAAAGCAGGAAACGCTGTTGCCTGTACCCAACAAACAGCATGTTTATTGCAATAAGGAGCATTGGGCACAAATGAGTGGTGAGTTCCCTCTGTCCGTCTCCCAACGCGAGACGCTTGCCATGTACACGGAACCGGATAGCTCTGATATATTTGCCGTCAATGGACCTCCGGGAACCGGTAAAACGACTTTTCTACAGACTGTGATTGCTAATCGGATTGTCCATACCGTACTCAACCATCCTGATGATCCGGATATCATCGTTGCCAGTTCCGCCAATAATCAGGCGATTACCAATATCCTGAAAGATTTTAAGATTGAGCAGCCTACTGAAGATAAGCCTGTAGATCCGTTATCCCTCCGTTGGTTGCCTGGATTGGATACATTGGGGTTATATCTGTCCGGAAAAGACGAGTCGAAAGACCTGTATAAAATGATGTTCAATACGAAAGGTGACGGTTTTCCGAATGAATATGACGATCCTGCCCGATTGGAAGAATATCGCCGGTTTTATCTGGAACATTTCAACCGGTTCTTTAAGACGTCCTGCCATAATGAAATTGCATGCCAGCGTTTTCTGCGTAGGCGAATGAAAGAGATACGGAAAGAAATTGAAGTCTGTTTGAATGTAGCCTGTCTCAAACAGTATGGAAATGAGATGGAGGATAAAGGGTTCGTGGGTAAGCTGATCCGTAAACTGCAAAAGCTTCCAAGTTATGAAGAAGTGATAAAGGGTTGGGAACAGACGAAAGACTTTAAAGATCGCTATGACAAGCTGACAGCCAATCCGGAATATAGCGCCCTTCCTTATACGGAAGATATGGCGGTACGACTGGATATCAGTTACCGTTATCTTTTGTTTTGGTATGCCATCCATGACCGGGAAGCCGAGTTTATCCGCCGGCTGGCAGAATGTGACAAGGAAGAGGAAACCCGGGGGCGTGAAGATTATACCGAGCGTTTGAAGAGGTTAGCTTGTGTGATGCCGGTCTTTATTTCGACTTTCCATTCTTTGCCGAAATATATGGTTTGTGTCGATAGCGGGGAATGGGATGCACCACTTTATGATTCGATTGATTTGTTGATCGTAGATGAGTCGGGACAGGTCTCTCCCGAATTGGCAATCCCTTCCTTCAGCCTGGCCAAACAAGCGATTCTGGTTGGAGACGTGGAGCAGATCGAACCGATATGGTCTATCTCGGAAGAATATTCCTGTATTAATCTGAAGCGTTTCGGCCTGATCTCTTCCGAGTCGGATAAAATGTATGCATTTTTGAGAGAGAACGGTTTCCTGTCTTCATCCGGAAGTATCATGAAGATGGCAAGGAAGAGTTGCCGTTTTGAAGTTGCCGGGGAAAGAGGTGCTTTCCTGACAGAACACCGGCGTTGTGTAGATCCGATTATTGCTTATTGTAATGACTATATCTATCATGGCCGTTTGTTGCCGAAGAAGGGAAACAATGTGAAATATAAAGCCTTGCCTTCTAAAGGCTATGTCCATGTTAACGGAGTAAGCGAAAAAGGTGGAACAGGCAGTGTATTGAATAAAGCGGAAGCGGCCGCAATCGTATCCTGGCTGGAAAAAGAAAAGGATAATCTGGAAAGGGCTTACAAAGATCCGATCAATAAAATAGTGGCGATTGTCACTCCCTTTAAAGCACAGGAAGAAACCATATGCAACTTGGCGAAAGCATCTCCGGAAGCGGAGGCATTTACCGGCATGACGATCGGTACCGTCCATTCTTTGCAGGGAGCACAGTGTCCGGTCGTAATCTTTTCGTCGGTTAATTCTCCCGGCGATGCTTCTTATTTTATGGAGCAGGGAGGAAAGTACAATATGCTTAATGTCGCTGTTTCGCGGGCACAATACCATTTTCTGGTATTTGGAAATATGAATATTTTCCATTCCGAACGGAATACACCGGTAGGGAATTTGGCAAAATGGTTGTTTGATGATCCTGCGAACGAGATATCCGGTAATTTCATTTATCAGCAGAAAGAACCGCTTTGCCGTTATCAGCCAGCCGAACGTTTATCGACATTGGAGGCGCACATCGGTTTATTGCAGCAGGCATTAAAAGAGGCAACAAAAAGATTGCTGATCGTTTCTCCTTTTATCTCGATCCGGGCAATCGAGCATGATGACCTTATTCCCCGAATCCGGGAAACCGTGCGGCGTGGAGTAGAAGTCGTGGTCTATTCCGATTCCCGTTTGGATTATAATGGACGGACCGGGCTGTTGAAGGAAGAGGCAAATGCCGGACGACAGGCTTTAATAGAGAACGGCGTCAAACTGGTTTTATTGAAAGGTATTCATAATAAATCGCTTGCAATCGATAACGACGTACTGGTGGAAGGTTCGTTTAACTGGCTTTCTGCGAGTAGGGATGAGGTCTATTCCCGGCATGAATGTTCAATTAAACTTCTTCATCCCGAAGCAACGAAGCATATTTCAAACCTGATGAAGGAATTAGACCGGATAGAGCCGGAAGCAGTTTTTTTCGAGCCTCTTCCTGTCTTTGCGGGTTTCTTTGATGCAGATCCGATAGACGCTTGCACCGATGAAGATTTAGCAGATTTCAAGCGACGAATCCAGCAGTTGGAAATTCAGAAAAAGAATGTTTCCGAGTCAATCCGGAAAACCCGCGAGCGATATCCCCGTCACTATGAACCGTGGTCGGAAGAGGAATGCCGGATCTTACAGGAACTGATGCAAAAGACAAATGATATAGAAATCTTTTGTGCTTGTTTGCAGCGGACTCCCAATTCGATCCGTATAAAAGTAGAAGGGAAGAATCAGATGTAGCGGTCTGCTTCCCTGATTTTTCCCTTCTAACTTCAACTCTCTAAAGTTTATAAGAGACCTTCGATCACCTTACGAAGTTCCGGTTTACCCATCGTCCCAAGCATCGTTTCCTTGTTACCATCCATACGGCAAAGGAGCAAAGTCGGAATTGTCCGGATTTTGAAAGCTGTTTCCAGTTCTTCTTCTTCGTCTACGTTTACTTTGTAGATATAAAGTTTGCCGTCATATTCTTCTGCAAACTCATCCAGGATAGGTGCCAGGCGTTTACAATAACCGCACCAGGGTGCATGAAAATCCACGATGCAAGGTTTGTCTCCTACATATTTCCAATCCTTCGGATTCTCTTCAAAGTTTCCTACTCGTTGTATAAATTCCGCTTTTGTCAATTCAATGGGTGTCATATTGCTTTCTTTTTATTGATGATACAAAGATACATATAATGCAGCTGCATTGTAAATGGCAATATTGCTTATAGAGTTATCAATATTGCCTTTCTGGCGGCTATTAATAAAAAATATCTGTATTTTTGTTATTCATAAAGAAGGAGACTCATGCTATCAGAAAAATACGTTCAAGATTTTGCGGTTTTGGAAGCTTTGTTTAAACGCTTTTATAAGCCGTTGCGTGCGTATGCTTTCCGTTTTGTTAACGACAAGGACTTAGCCGAAGATATTGTGCAGGATGTTTTTTATGAGTTATGGAGGCGGCGTGAAAGTATTCGTTTTGAAGATGAAGCCGTAAAATCCTATCTTTTCAGGGCTGTTTATACGCATGCCCTGAATGCTCTGAATAAAAAACAGCAGGGTGTATATCCGCTGGAACCGGAAAGGGAACCGGATATATTGGAGCAGTATGTCTCCTCTTATATGCAGAACTCCGAGCAAAGTCTGTTATTGAAAGAACTGGAAGAAGAAATCATGTCCTATATAAATACTCTTCCTCCCCAATGCCATAAGATATTTATGTTGAGTCGGAGTTATGGTCTGAAAAATCGTGAGATAGCCGAGCAACAGGGTATTAGCGTCAAAGCGGTTGAAAAGCAAATAAGCAAAGCTCTTTACGGCTTGAAGCAACATCTTATCCAAAAAGGCTTATTCCCTTTATTGGTATTGGCAGTAACCTGTCTTTCTCATTAGGCCGTCAGGGGAACAATTTTTTTTCAGGGGAATTTTTTGTCGAAGAAGGTAGGGTATATTTGCTTTTTCTTGTATTACTAATAAATGTATCTGTAATGAAAGAAGAAACAAACGATATCAACGAAATCATAATCCGCTATCTGGATGGTTCGGCAGAACTGGGTGAGAAGATGTTTTTGCTTCAGTGGCTGAAACAATCGAATGAAAACCGGAATGATTTTATAGCAATCCGCGACTTGTGGCTATCCTGCAATGTAGCTGCCGGAAATGAGTTGGAGGTTGATATCGCTTTGGGGAAACTGAAAGACCGCATCTTGCAGGAGCAGGGCCGAATGGAAAAAGAATCACTTGCGAAGAAAAAAACATTATGGGTCATTTGGCATTGGACACGGATCGCAGCCGTATTGCTGCTCTTGTTAGGAATCGGTTATGGTATCGGCAGTTGGAGGGAACATTCTGTTCAGGATGTCATAATACAAAATCAACTGATAACGGCAAAAGGAAGCAAAGGCCGGTTTACGCTACCGGACGGATCGGTTGTTTGGCTGAATTCTGAAACAAAACTGACTTATCCGAGTCAATTTGCCAGTGACAAGCGGTTGGTGACCTTGGAAGGCGAAGCCTATTTCGAAATAGAGAAAGATATGAAAAAGCCTTTTATTGTGCAGGCAGGAGAGATAGATGTCGAAGTCTTGGGTACTTGTTTTAATGTCGACAGCTATTCTTACACTGAATTTGTGCAGACAGCCTTATTAAACGGTAGTGTAAAAATATCGGGAAAAGGAGTGAAAGAACCGGTTTATTTGAAACCTAATGAATTATTCAAATACCAAAAGTCTGATCAAGTCTTTTCCGTCCGGGAAGCAAAAGTGGGCTTGTACACCGATTGGATTAAAGACCGTTTGGTGTTCGATAATGACTATCTGTCTGATATTTTGATTAGTATGGGAGGGCGCTATAATATGGATATTGAATGTCCGGAACAGTTCGCCTCTTCTACTCGTCTTTCTTTTACGATCCGGCAAGAGAGTATCGAGGAAGTTTTGGAAGCAATAAGTCTTATTGCTCCTATTAAATATAAGATAAAAAATGGAAAAGCATATATTATCCCTAAATAATATAGGTGCGGAATATTAACCTTAAAAATAATAAGAATATGGGAAAGGAGGAATGATGCAAATATTACAAAAGTAATAGGTGAATGCGGTAACATCCACCTATTTAAGAATTTTATTAACCTATCGCTCTCTTGGCGGAGTTCAGCGATAAAGTCTAACAAAAAAATCCATGTAAAAATATGAATAATTTTTATGGAAGGGATGCGTTATGTCCTTTCTTAACACAAAAAAATGTTCGGA
>ERZ791875.2072-NODE-2072-length-11412-cov-2.692965_pt1 | contig 11412 bp, 10 predicted proteins | sample MGYA00510278_ERZ791875 | MGnify/ENA primary metagenome ERZ791875 (study PRJEB30046, sample SAMN00792078) | human gut metagenome | study: EMG produced TPA metagenomics assembly of the A metagenome-wide association study of gut microbiota in type 2...
TTATGGCACCTACGCTACCTTTGCCGGAAATGATATTTATAACCAGTTCTGGGAAGTATTGCAAAGCCAAGGTACGGATGACAGCGAATGGGGAGGTGGACGTACGACGAATAACCTCGATAAGAATGCCTTGGATAAATTTGAGTTCGATGGAAACACGAACTTGGTTTATTCGGTTTGGGTCAGACATTATGTGGCTGTCAACCATGCTAACTTTGCGATAGAAAACATCTCGAAGATGGGAGACGGCCTGATTAAGCCGGAAGCAAAAAGCCGTCTGATAGGCGAAGCGAAGTTCTTGCGCGCGTTGGCCTATTTTAACCTGGTCCGTACGTATGGCGGAGTTCCTTTGGTATTGAAGGAAACGACATCGCTGGACGGGTTGGAAGTGCCTCGTAATTCGTTGGATGAGTGTTACGCACAGATCATAACGGATTTGCAGGATGCAAAAGCCGCTTTGCCGGTAGTCACGCAGATTCCGAGCGGTTATCTGGGACGCGCCACAAAAGGTTCGGCTTCCGCTCTGTTGGCTAAGGTCTATTTAACCCGTGAAGACTATCAGAATGTCGTGAAGGAAACGGCGGAAACGATGCAGATGGGTTATAAGCTGTGGGAAAATTATGCCGACAACTTCGACTTGGAAAAGGAAAACGGGCAAGAGTCTGTTTTTGAAATCCAGTATAAACGGAATACTCCGGGCGTGCTTGGCAGTAACTTCAATGGTTATTACCGTCCTCCTTTCGTGAATATAAACGGTTGGACCGGATATGGTGACGATCCGGTGACACGCAATCATTACGAATGTTATGAGGAAGGCGATTTGCGCCGTGACGTAAATGTCCGCCTGTACACGTTGGAAGAATATCCGAACATGTCTACCAACTATGAGTTCCCTTGCTACGTGAATAAATTCCTGGATTTGTCACCGTTGGCAATCCGGTCACAGGGGAGCGAAAACAATTATCCGGTGTTGCGCTACTCGGATGTTTTCCTGATGCGTGCGGAAGCGTTGAACGCACTTAATCCGTCCGATGCGGAAGCATATGAGAACCTGAATATAATACGTCGTCGTGCTTTCGGTAAAGACATGAACACGGCTTCCGATATCGACATCAAGCCCGGATTAAGCAAAGAGGCTTTCCTGGATGTGATCCTGTTGGAACGTCGCCGCGAGTTCGCATTTGAAGGGCAACGCCGTTTCGACTTGCTGCGTACGCATAAGTTGAAGGAGGCGATGATGGCTCAGAACCCGACTATCGCTTCAGTCATAGAGGATAAACATTATTTGTTGCCGATACCTGTGACTGAAATGGATGCAAATAAACTGTTGGAACAAAATCCTGGATGGTAATAGCGTATGAAAAGAAGAAATTTTATAAGAAACATTAGTTCTTTAGGCTTGGCATCTGTGGCGATGGGGAAACCCTTCGCCGCAGAGAGTCCCAAAACGGACGCTTCGCCGGGTAAAGCCAAAATACCGGTGTATGACGGTTGGGACGTGATTGTTGTGGGAGGTGGACCTTCGGGATGTGCTGCGGCTACGGCTGCGAAGGTGCCAAAACACTGCTGATAGAAGGAACCGGCGCTTTGGGCGGAATGGGAACATCCGGACTGCTGAATGCTTGGTGCCCTTTCACAGACGGTGAGAAGATTATTTATAAAGGACTTGCGGAACGGGTTTTCAAGGAATCCAAGAAGGGCGTCCCGCATGTCCATTATGATGATTGGGTTCCCATCAACGGCGAGTATCTGAAGGTTGTGTATGATGACCTGGTTACTTCTGCCGGCGTCACCGTTCTTTTTTTCTCCACGATGGCTGCTGTCGAGATGAAGGGAAAGGGAGTCGTGGAGGCAATAACCGTTGCCAACAAAGCCGGCCTGTCGACTTACAAAGCAAAAGTCTTTATCGATTGCACGGGTGACGGTGACCTGGCTGCCTGGGCAGGCGCAAACTTTGTGATGGGTGATGGCGAAGGATCTGTACAGGAAGGGACTTTGTGTTTTACGGTGGCGAATGTCGATCCGTATGAATACTCATTGATCGGGACTGTGCATAGCAATCAAAAGAGCAGTCCGGTTCATTCGATGGTGGGCAATCCGAACTATCCGTTAGTGAAGGACCGGCATATGAATGACAAAGTGATAGGTCCCGGATTCCTGGGCTTTAACGCCGGCCATGTCACGGTCGACAGCACGGACCCTGCTTCTTTGACCGATGCTATGATGAAAGGGCGCAAGCTGGTACATCAACTGCATAAAGGGTTGGTGGAGTTCGCACCGAAGCCGTTCGGAGCCTCTTTCCTGGCAGGCACATCCAGCCTCATGGGAATACGGGAAAGCCGACGGATCAAATGCGATTACACCTTTACACTGGAAGATTGGTTGGCCCGTCGCGAATTTGAAGACGGCATCGGGCGTAACTGCTATTATATCGATGTCCACAAAGAGGGCGCAACGAAATATCCCCGCTATAAAAAGGGAGAGTCGCACGGGATTCCGTTCAGTTGTCTGGTACCTGCCGACTTGAAGAATGTAATGGTTGCAGGACGCTGTATCTCGACAGACCCTTATGCTCACGGCAGTCTGCGCGTAATGCCTCCTTCCCTGGTAACAGGCGAGGCAGTCGGCGTTGCGGCAGGACAGATTTGCAAGTCCAAATCTCCCGATGTCCATCAGGTGGATATCCAACAATTACGGAAACGTTTACGGGAAGAAGGTCAGTTGATCTGAATCTCCTACTTCTGCTTCAGCTTTAGGGAATAGGCATCGGGCTGGAAACGGATGGGCATCGGTTTCCCGGCCGATGCCTGTCCGTTTATGGAAGGATAACCTTGTAATGCTTCTGGAAGTGGGGCGTCTCGATTTGCAAGATATAGATTCCCGGTTTATTGGAAACCGGAACGGACGCTGAACCTTCCCGTATCTTTTTATATAAGAGGCAACTTCCACTTATATCGGTGAGTTTGATATATCCCGGCTCCGGTATGTTTTGCAGGTAAAGCTGTCTGTCTTTTATAAAGTAATGGATATTGCCAGTTTTTAGGTTTGTAAGCCCGGTGCTTTGTTTATCCGGTGCGGGTTCGGCATTGTATGGAGCTAAAGGGGCGTTTGTCCGTATCATATTGGCTGTTTTGGCGGACAGATCGGACGATACGTTTATATGGGTTTCGGATGAGGCCTTGACGAAGAAGGCGGAGAATGGCGGTAAAGCATAGTCGCCGTTGAGGGGATAAGCCGTGTAGCCGGAAGTGCTGTACACATAAACATATCCGTCCAGCGCCTCATTCTTTCCGATTTGTGATAAGGGGAGCGGGGCCGGTAAAGGATTTCCACATAAATACCAGCCGTAGTTCTCCCGGTTCCAGTCGGTCATGCCGGTTGCCAAAGGGATGTTTAACGTGCCGGTGTTGGCAAAATCTTCGGGAATATCGCCGGGGCGGGAGGAGAACGACAGTGTCTTGTCCGTCGCTTTATTGTCTAAAGCGATCAGATAGCCTTTGTTCTTTTCAAATATAGGAATGTCATCGGAACGAACCGGCACGACTTCCCAGTTCCCGGTCGGGCGATTGGCCGATGCGCGTTTATCACCGTTGTAACACTGGACATACAGGAAGTTCCCTCCGGCATTCGGAGTGCCGTCTTTCTGATTAAAGCGGGAGTCTATGCCGGAAGGATAGACATCGAAAGGGAAAGATATAAAATACCATTTCCCTGTTTCCTCGAAAGTCTTATGAGCGGTTATGCGGTCGGAGATTGCGATTGCTCCTCCCGACTGGATGGAAGCATCGGCTTCAAACAGTTCCAAATGATTCGCCATAAATTTTGTTCCCGGGTTGATTTGCAGATTGCCGGAACTGATCTCGGCTGTGTTACAATAGGTATCGGCAGTGATAGAGACATTTCCCTTTATCAGTGCGCTGCGGTGTCGGAGCGGGGGAAGATGCGACCAGCGGATCGTGTCGTTCCAGTTGCCGGTGCCGGTAAAAAGCGAGTGGGTTGGGATGGTGCCGGATGCAAAGGCGTATTGCAGGCAATAGTAGCTATCAGGATTAGTACCGGTAGCAGAAAAGAAATCTATTTTTAACGGAGTGTTTGGGATGATAAGTGCATTATATGGACATGCGATGTTACTATCAGTGATTTTTGCAATAACCTGTACGGATGTGTCCTTTTCCGTATAGATACGCATGCTTAGGTTGTTGCTTCTATTCAGATAGTTCCCGCCATAAAAGATTTCAGCTGTTACATCCGAATAAAGAGTCGGGGTGTATTGTTCAAACCTGACGGAACTCCCTAAAGGCATTCTTAATCCCATTTTTCCTCCCAGTTTGTCAATGTTGACAGAGGATACGTCGAGAATCTGAGTTCCTCCTTTTGCTGAATATCCCCAATTATCCCATTCCGAATCCCCGAATGTCTGCAGCCTGAACGTGTCGGATACAAGCGTATTGTCGCTACTGTTTACAAAACTTTCCCATGAAGATGGATCGGAAACTTGCGCTTGAAGTGAATAGCCGGTACCGAAGAATAGAATCTTAACAAGTGCGCATTGAACAAAGTGCATGACTTTCTTTTTCATAGTTAATACTATTTTGGATTGTTATTATGGTTGCAAATATACATAAATAATTGAATTTACTATCTTTGCCGCATGAAAGAATTTATTATATCTGAAGCACAGACAGAAAAGGCCGTTCTTGTGGGGCTGATTACCCCCGAACAGAACGAACAGAAAGTAAGAGAATACCTGGATGAATTGGCTTTTCTGGCCGATACCGCAGGCGTCGAGGCTGTGAAACGCTTTTATCAGAAACTGGATTATCCGAACTCCGTTACTTTTGTCGGTTCCGGCAAGTTGCAGGAGATTAAAGAATATGTGGTGGAAAATGAGATCGGGTTGGTGATATTCGATGACGAACTTTCCGCCAAGCAATTGCGCAACATCGAGAAAGAGCTGCAGGTGAAGATACTGGACCGTACGAACCTGATCTTGGATATTTTTGCCAGTCGCGCGCAGACCGCCCACGCCAAGACACAGGTGGAATTGGCACAGTATAAATATATGCTGCCGCGCCTGACCCGTCTGTGGACGCACCTGGAACGTCAGCGAGGCGGTGTCGGTATGCGCGGACCGGGTGAAACGCAGTTGGAGACGGATAAACGTATTATCCTGGACAAGATATCCAAACTGAAGCGTGACCTGGTCGAAATAGACAAGCAGAAAAGCGTGCAGCGGAAGAACCGCGGCAAGATGGTTCGTGTCGCCCTGGTCGGATATACCAACGTCGGGAAGTCCACTTTGATGAATCAGCTCAGCAAAAGCGAGGTGTTTGCCGAAAACAAACTGTTTGCAACATTAGACACGACTGTACGCAAAGTGATTGTCGACAACCTGCCTTTCCTGCTGTCCGATACTGTCGGCTTTATCCGTAAGTTGCCGACCGAGCTGGTCGAATCGTTCAAGTCGACGTTGGATGAGGTGCGTGAGGCCGATTTGCTGGTCCATGTCGTCGATATTTCCCATCCGACATTCGAGGAACAGATCGAAGTGGTGAACCGTACGTTAGCAGAGATCGACAAGACGGAGAAGCCGATGATTATGGTGTTCAACAAGATCGATGCTTTCACCTTCGTACCGAAGGAGGAAGACGACCTGACACCGCGTACACGCGAGAATATCGACTTGGATGAATTGAAACGTACGTGGATGAACAAGATGCAGGACAACTGTATCTTTATCTCGGCCAAGGAGCGGACCAATATCGATGCCCTCAAAACCTTGTTGTACGAACGGGTGAAGCAAATTCATATTACCCGTTTCCCTTATAACGATTTCCTGTTCCAACAATATGACGAAGAATGATTGATACTGAAGATTTGAGGAAACTGCGACCGCAGGAAATTGCAGCTTTGGAGGCAAACGGCTGTAGTGCAGAAAGCTGGGATAACATATGGGTTGTCAGTGCTTTCAGAGGCGAATATGTGGTTAATGTTCGCTTTTCCGGGCTTATCGTATTAGGTCTTTTCAAGAAAGAGTTTACGTTTCCGGGCGGAGTAAAGAAGCATAGCGGTATTCGAAATGCAACTTTGCATAATTGTCAGGTAGGGAATAATACGTTGATAGAGGATGTGCATAATTATATAGCCAATTACGTTATCGGCGATGAATGTATTATTCAAAATGTAAACGTAATGATTGTTGAAGGAGAAGCCTCTTTTGGGAATAATGTTTTGGTCTCTGTCTTGAATGAGACAGGAGGACGTGAAGTTCCTATTTATGGAGGTTTGTCTGCTTCGTTGGCTTATCTGATCGCATTATACCGGCATCGTCCTGAATTGATAGACAGGTTGCAGTCGTTAATTGCGAAATATGCTGAAGATGCGTCTTTGGAATATGGTATTGTTGGTGATTATGTGAAAATCACCAATGTGGGGACACTTCGGAGTGTCTGGATAGGCGATTATGCAACGATTGAAAACTGTACCCGGCTTGCTAATGGTACGATACGGAGTAACGAAAAGGCTCCGACTTATATCGGCGACAGTGTGATTGCCGAAGACTTTATCATCTCTTCCGGTGCAGTTGTTGCCGATGCGGCCAAGATCATCCGTTGCTTTATCGGGCAGGCTTGTCATGTGACGCATAACTTCTCGGCTCACGACTCCCTTCTGTTCAGTAATTGCGCCTTCGAGAACGGGGAGGCCTGCGCTATCTTTGCCGGGCCGTTTACGGTTTCGATGCATAAGAGCAGCCTGCTGATTGCCGGGATGTATTCGTTCCTGAATGCCGGTAGCGGTTCGAACCAGAGTAACCATATGTATAAGTTGGGTCCGATCCATCAAGGAATCGTGGAGCGCGGCTCTAAAACAACCAGCGATTCCTATATCCTGTGGCCGGCGCGTGTCGGTGCTTTCTCGCTGGTGATGGGACGCCATCATCATCATAGCGACACGTCGGATATGCCGTTCTCCTATCTGATAGAGAAGGACGATGAAACCTATCTGGTGCCAGGTGTGAACCTGCGCAGTGTCGGGACGATCCGTGATGCGCAGAAATGGCCGAAGCGTGATAAGCGTACAGACCCGGAACGCCTGGATATGATCAACTACAACCTGCTGAGTCCGTACACGATCTATAAGATGATGAAGGCTGTCGGAATCCTGAAGAACCTCCAAGAACTGGTGGGCGAAACATCCGAGGTCTATTATTACCAGAACACCCGTATCAAAGGCTCTTCTTTGAGGACTGCCCTTGAACTCTACGGAATGGCTATCAATAAGTTCTTGGGCAATTCGCTGATCAAGCGGTTGGAAGGGACGCTATTCCGCTCTATGGATGAGGTCTGGGCGCAATTGAAACCGACCTCTGCGGAAGGCCGGGGCGAATGGCTGGACCTTTCCGGATTGATCCTTCCGAGGGAAGAGTTGGATAAGTTGATCCAAAGGATCGAGAATGGAGATATTCATTCGCTTGATGAGATCGAACGATTCTTCGCAACGATGCACAGCCGTTACTATGATATGGAGTGGACATGGGCGTACGATAAACTTGAAGAATATTACGGCATCAGCCTCTCGTCCATATCAGCAGAGCAAATCATTGAGCTTGTCCGCCGCTGGCAGGACTCTGTGATCGGGTTGGACAACCTGCTTTACAAAGATGCAAAGAAAGAATTCTCCCTGACATCCATGACCGGCTTTGGCGTAGACGGCTCGGACAAAGAAAAACAGGAAGACTTCGAAGGCGTACGCGGCGCATTCGAAAGCAACCCGTTTGTAACAGCCGTCAAAGAACATATCATTGCCAAACGTGCTTTGGGGGATGAATTGATTGATAGAATGACTCCGTTAACCTAATAAAAAAGCCAGCTTAATCAAGCTGGCTTAAATATATTCCGAAAAAGACGTATTCATTACATATTCTCAATCCATTTTTTCCCGGATGGAGTGTAAGTGTATACTAATATGCCAACGGCAACAATAGCTACAACAGTGAAAAAGATAACAGCTATTTGCATACTAATTATTATTTTAAGATTCTATATCCAATCATCGCAAAGGCAACTGTCCCAACGAATCCCATTCCAAAAAGGAAAATTGCCATATTAGAAATCTCAGCATCTACATCCTTATTTAATAAAGAAGCTGCAACTCCTAATACTAAAGCTGCAAAAGTCAGCTTGGCCATATCAAAGAAAAACTTGGCAGTTGTTTCTTTTCTTACTTTACTTTTTTCTAATTCGTTTTTGGTTGCCATGTTACAAATATGAGAAAAGTTTTCCGAATGGCAAAAAGTATTTTGAAGTTATTTATTTCTCGGATGATGTTCCAATATCTCTTTCCGGAGGAACTGGCGGTCGATATGCGTGTATATTTCGGTGGTGGTGATCTTTTCGTGCCCCAGCATTTCCTGGATCGCGAGCAGATTGGCGCCGCCTTCCAACAGATGGGTTGCGAATGAGTGGCGGAACGTATGCGGGCTTACATTCTTCTTGATCCCGGCCAGTTCCGTCTGCTGCTTGATGATATGGAAAACCATGATTCTTGACAAGCCCGTACCCCGACGGCTCAGGAACAGGATATCTTCAAATCCTTTCTTTACGGGAACATGGTTACGGTCATACAGGTAGTTCTTAATTTCCTTTATCGCAACTTTCGAGATCGGAACCAAGCGTTGTTTACTCCCTTTCCCTTCCACCTTGATAAATCCTTCATCGAAATAAACGTCTGTGAAGCGTAGCGTTATCAGTTCCGACACGCGCAGCCCGCAACTGTATAGCACTTCGAGCATCGCCCGGTTCCGTTGCCCTTCCGGTAGCGTCAGGTCGATCGTGTCGAGGATGCTGTTTATCTCGTTGACTGTTAGAACTTCGGGCAGCTTCAGCCCGATCTTGGGCGATTCTAACAATTCGGTCGGATCGATTGTTATATAATCGTCGAGGAACAGGAACCGGTAGAATGATTTGATACCCGAAATGATCCTTGCCTGCGAGCGCGGATGGATGCCGATGTCACGGAGCCGGGCGACAAACTGTTGCAAGTCGTCATAGGTGACCTCTTCATACTTCTTGCCTTCACTTTCGACGAAGTTTGTCAGTTTGTCGAGGTCTGTCAGGTAAGCGTCGATCGAGTTGGGCGAAAGTGCTTTCTCCAGACGGAGATAAGTCCTGTATCGTTCTATTTTGTCATTCTCTTGATGCATGATTCATAATTCTTTACTATCTTTGCCGGATATTTTCTGCCCGTACAAGGTAGTGCAAAGGTAATAAATTACAGCAAAATGAAGAAGATTCAGATCATCAACGGCCCTAATCTTAATCTGTTAGGCAAGCGCGAACCGACAGTCTACGGAAATGCTTCTTTTGAAGGTTATCTGAGTGAATTACGTGCTAAGTATCCGCAATGTGAAATTGCTTACTTCCAGAGCAATGTGGAAGGCGAGATGATAAACAAAATCCATGAGGTCGGCTTCGATTACGACGGGATTATTATGAATGCAGGCGCTTATACGCATACTTCCATCGCGCTGCACGATGCAATAAAAGCTGTAACGACCCCGGTTGTGGAGGTGCATATCTCAAACGTACATGCCCGCGAATCATTCCGCCATGTTTCCATGATTTCAGCAGCCTGCAAAGGCGTGATCTTAGGATTCGGACTGGATTCATACCGGTTGGCTCTCGAATCGTTCCTGTAATAGTGATTAATAGGTAAAAATAATAGGTAAATATTTAGGTTATATGTTAAAGCATACGAAGATTGTTGCTACCATTTCCGACCAGCGTTGTGAGGTCGAATTTATCGACTCGTTGTATAAGGCGGGAATGAATGTTGTGCGCCTCAATACGGCTCACATGGCGGAAGAAGGATTGACTAAAGTGGTGACTAATGCCCGGGCGGTGTCCGGTCGCATCGGTATCCTGATGGATACGAAAGGGCCGGAAGTGCGTACTACGATTTCGCAGGCCCCGATTCCTTTTACAACCGGAGAGCTGGTGAAGATTATGGGGAATCCGGATATGGAAACTTCGCATGATTGTATTTGTGTCTCTTACCGGAATTTCGTGAACGACCTGGCTGTCGGCAGTGACATCCTGATCGATGACGGAGACCTGGAACTGAAAGTGACGGAAAAGAAAGACGACTATCTGGTTTGCGAAGTACAGAACGACGCCACCTTAGGAAGCCGTAAAAGTGTGAACGTGCCGGGCGTACGTATCAATCTCCCTTCCTTGACGGAGAAAGACCGCAAGAATATCCTTTGGGCCATTGATAACGACCTGGATTTTATCGCCCATTCCTTTGTCCGCAACCGGCAGGATGTATTGGATATCCAGCGTATTCTGGACGAGCACAACAGCCCGATCAAGATTATCGCCAAGATCGAGAACCAGGAAGGTGTCGATAATATAGACGAGATTCTGGAAGTAGCCTACGGCATCATGATCGCCCGCGGTGACTTAGGTATTGAGGTGCCGGCTGAGAAGATTCCGGGTATCCAGCGTGTTCTGATCCGTAAATGCGTGGAAATGAAAAAGCCGGTTATCGTGGCTACCCAGATGCTTCACTCTATGATCAACAACCCGCGTCCTACCCGTGCGGAGGTGACGGATATTGCCAATGCGATCTACTACCGTACGGATGCCTTGATGCTGAGCGGTGAAACGGCTTACGGCAAATATCCTCTCGAAGCGGTCCAGACGATGACGAAGGTGGCCCGTGAGGCCGAAAAGACAAAGCTGGCTGCCAATGATATCCGTGTTCCTATCGAAGGAAACGACTTGGATGTCACCTCTTTCCTGGCAAAGCAGGCGGTTAAGTCTTCCACTAAATTGCATGTGAAAGCGATTATTACCGATAGTTATACCGGACGTACAGCCCGCTACCTGGCGGCATTCCGCGGAACATCTACCGTATTTGCCATTTGCTACAACCCTCGCGTGATGCGAATGTTGTCTCTCTCTTATGGCGTATGGGCCGTTTATCAGCCTTATAATGACAGCCGCCGCGGTTATTTCTTCCAGGCGTTGAACGAGATGATCAAGAGCGGACGTATCACGCGCAACAACATGGTGGCCTACCTGAGCGGAAGCTTCGGCGAAGGAGGTGGTACCAGCTTCCTTGAAATCAATAACGTAGGAAAGGTGTTAGATGCCGGAAACAACTATCAGTTGCCGACGTTTAAGGAAGTATGACTTTAGACGAATATATCCTTTCCCATAGTGACGAAGAAGGTGCGCTGCTCGCGGCTCTGGAGCGCGATGCGAATGTGAACCTGCTTCGTCCGCGTATGTTGTCGGGGCATTTGCAGGGGCGGATATTGAAGATGTTTTGCCGGATGCTTCGTCCCCGCCGTGTGCTCGAGATCGGGACCTATACGGGCTATGCGACCCTTTGTATGGCGGAAGGGGT
>ERZ791875.2076-NODE-2076-length-11398-cov-2.794851_pt1 | contig 11398 bp, 7 predicted proteins | sample MGYA00510278_ERZ791875 | MGnify/ENA primary metagenome ERZ791875 (study PRJEB30046, sample SAMN00792078) | human gut metagenome | study: EMG produced TPA metagenomics assembly of the A metagenome-wide association study of gut microbiota in type 2...
GGGACGTGGGTCATCACCTTCTTCGGGGTCGCCAACGCCATCGCCATCCCGCTCACCGGCTGGCTCGCCCGGCGCATGGGCGAGGTGCGGCTGTATTTCTGGTCCACGTTCCTGTTCGTCGTGGCCTCGTTCCTGTGCGGCATATCCAGCAGCCTCGGGATGCTCATCATCTGCCGCATTTTGCAGGGGGCCGCCGCCGGGCCGCTCATCCCGCTTTCCCAAAGCCTCCTGCTGGCCTGCTATCCCCGCGAGAAACGCGGCATCGCCCTTTCCCTGTGGTCCATGACCATCGTGCTCGCGCCCATCCTCGGGCCGATCCTCGGCGGGTATATCTGCGACAACTATACGTGGAACTGGATCTTTTTCGTCAACGTACCCGTGGGGGCCGTGTGCCTCGTCGCGCTGCGCATCCCCATGGCCGGGCGCGAGACGGCCACCGCCAAGAACCCCATCGACACCGTGGGGCTGATCCTCCTCATCATCGGCGTGGGCTGCCTCCAGCTCATGCTCGACGAGGGCAAGGACAAGGACTGGTTCGCCTCCGGCTACATCGTGATCCTCGGCGTCCTCACGGTCGTGGGGCTGGTGCTCCTTGTGGCGTGGGAGCTCACCGAAGAGCATCCCGTGGTCGACCTCTCGTTGTTCCGGCACCGTAACTTCACCGTGGGCACAATCTGCATCAGCCTCGGGTTCCTGTTTTATTTCGCCGGGGTGGTCATGATGCCCATGATGCTCCAGACGCGGCTCGGCTATACCTCCATGTGGGCCGGGCTCTCCCTCGCGCCCATCGGGATTTTCCCGGTCTTCCTCTCGCCGCTCATCGGGCGGTTCGCGCAGCGCATCGACATGCGGGTCATCGTCACCATGAGCTTTCTGGTTTTCTCGGCGGCCTTCTACCTGCGCACCCTGTTCTCGCCGGACGTCGATTTCGCCTTCGTCCTCTGGCCGCAGGTCGTACAGGGGATCGGCGTGGCCATGTTCTTCATGCCGCTTACGAGCATCATCATTTCGGGGCTCGACGCCAAGGACATCGCCAACGCCTCCAGCCTCTCCAACTGCACCCGCGTGCTGGCGGGCTCCATCGGGTCGTCCCTCGCCACCACCATGTGGGAACGGCAGGCACGACGCCCGGTCCGGAGACGCCGACGTTGAGCACCACGTCCGGCTCACCGAGTCCATCAACCCGTTCAACCCGGCGGCGCAGCACGGGCTCAACCAGCTCACGCAGATGGGCCTCTCGCCGGAACAGGCCAAGGTCTGGGTCGCCAACGAAATCACGCGGCAAGGGTTCCTGCTCGGGTTCAACGAGCTGTTCTGGCTGGCGTCCATAGCCTTCATCGGGCTGGCCGGGCTGGTCTGGCTGTCCACACCCATCAACAAGAAAATCCGGTAGGCGGACGCATGGCACAACAAACGAAATGCCGGAAAAAGACGGAAGCGCGCCGGGAGGCCATCCTTGACGCCGCACTGGAAGAATTCGCCGCAAAGGGGTACGCCGGAGCGCGCATGGAAGACATCGCCCGGCGGGCCGGGGTCGCCAAGGGCACGTTGTATCTGCATTTCGGGGATAAGGAGGGGCTGTTCAACGGCCTCGCGGAGTCTGCGTTCGCGCCCATGCACGCGCTGGCCAAGGAGATCCTCGACGACAAGACGCCGACCCTGCGCGAAAGGCTGCTCCGTTTCTGCGGGCCGATGCTGGATGAACAAGGCTGCTCAAGGACGGCGCGGATCATCAGGCTGGTGTGGGCAGAAGGGCTGCACAACCCCAAGCTCGTCGCGCCGTTCTACCACGGGCTCGTCGCCCCGATCCTCGAGCTGCACCGGGAGAACCTGCGCCTCGCCGCGCATGAGCACCCGCACCCGGCGCTCCAGCGGTTCCCGCAGCTTCTCGTCTCGCCGATCATGCAGGGGCTGCTCTGGCAAGGGATGTTCAAGGACAAGGCCCCGCTCGACGTGAAGGAACTGTATATCGCCTACCTCGACATTATCCTGCCGGAAAAATAAGGGATTTATGTATAAGGCAGGCAGCCGCGCCTCCCGAAGCCCCGGGAGGGTGCCGCAAGCGGGTTCCTGCGGAAACTTGGGTTTTTCACGCCGGAAACGCGGTAGGGCTTCCCTGAAAACGTCCTTTTTTTCGCCTCTGACAGATTTGAAAGCCAACAAATTGTAGATCTCTAACAGACTATCATGTATTTATAAACAGGTATTTCTCATTACGAGGGGTGGCTACGCTTTTCCCCGATTGCGCCGGAAGTCTTTCGCGGAATAGACAGCGGCCCCTCCCTTCTCCCCTTTTGTGAGCGCCTTTGGCTCCAAATCCCGCCTCGTCCAGAAACGGTGATGGATTTATTTTTATAATTCTACTGTGTTATAATCTTTTTTGATTACGAATGCGCGGCACTCGGTTGCAGCGGATCGCGCATATGCCGGGCATTGGGGGGAAGGATTTCGCAGCTACTTTCCGTGGTATAAAATTGACATAATTTAAAAGATTATGCGATAAAATAGTGCCCTCCCCGCCTGTTGGCGGAGCGCAGGCACCGGCGGGCTCCGCCCGGCCCCGTATCCCAAACGGATGCCGGACAGAGTCTCCGTGCGGAACGGAAAACCGATCGCCCAAAAAACGGGGAACACGCCACAGGATTGCGGAGAAAAAACAAAATACAGCACGCCAGCCTCTCCCCCGCATGATTGCTCCCGTGCCCGCTCTCCCCGCCCGCTTCTCCCCGGCATTCGCCGCTGTGGTATCCCCAGCGGGGAAGGGGCCTTCCCTGCAATTTTATAGCCATTCCATATGATTATGTGCAGATATCTTGCCCGCACCGGTCCTTTGTTCCGAAAACCGCGGCATCCGGAGGCGTTCCCCTCAGGCCCGGGGCCGCTTTCACGTCCATCCCCCACTTCGCCATAAAGCGGGGCAATTTATCATAATAAAGCGTTATTCCTCCCCAAACACTGATTGCAACGGGCCGAAATATCCTTTAGAAAAGGACAGGCCGCACCTCAGGAAAAGCGGCCAACCCCATCCGGCTGTCCGGTCCCGACGCCGCGTATCGAGCGGTTTCGGGAACTGACGCTACCCGCCGCCAGTTCCGCCGCACGGCTTTATCCCGGCTCCTCCGGGGTTCCCACCGCTCCGTCGTTTTCCCGATTTGGTTGTTGGGGAACTTCCCGACGTTAAGGCCTGAGGAACGCTTTTTCCTCCTTGAAAACGAGAGCATCACATTGAAGCGTCCCGCGAGCCCCGCCGAAAACGGCGCAGGGGCTGCGGGTTGCCCCCCGAGAGAGTTTCCCTTGAGAATCACGATACCGTCTTTTTCTTCACTCCGGCCCGTTCTTCTGGCTGGGTTCCTCCTCGCGCTGCTGTTCGCGGGGTTCCCGCCCCGCAGCGGAGCCGAGGAAATCCTCCGCATCGGCGTGGAAGACGATTATGCGCCCTTCTCCTTTCCCGCCGAGGGCACGCAGGCCGGATTCGACCCGGAGATCGCTGAGGCGTTGTGCAAGGCCATGCGCCGTTCCTGCACGGTCGAACCCCTTGCTTTCGGCACGCTGCTCGAAAAAATGCGCCGGGGCGAGCTGGACATGATCGTTGCCGGGCTTGCCAAAAACGAACAACGGCTGGCGTATATGGATTTCACCAACAGCTACTACCACTCCCGTTCCATCTATCTGGGGCTTCCGGGCAGCGTGGCCGTCAGCGCCGAAGGCCTGAAAGGGAAACGCGTTGGCGTCCAGGATCATACGCAGCAGGAGATCTTCCTCCGGAGTCACTGGGTCAACGTGGCTGAAATCATCCGTTTTCCTACCTATGGGCAACTGATCGACGCCTTCTGCGCCGGACAGCTGGACGCCATCCTCGTGGACGGGCTGTCCGGGTACGAATTCCTCCAGAGCGAGCGCGGCCAGCCTTTCGCCATACTGGATGATCCCCTCCCGCCCGACGAAGACCTCGCCTATGCCCACATCGGCGTCCGGAAAAACAATTCCGAACTGATCGAGGCGATCAACGAAGCCATCGTCCATATCAAACTGAACGGCGAGTACGACCGCATCGTACGCAAATATTTCCCCTTCAGCATTTATTGAGCGCGTTCATGTACTGCAAGCCTTCCCGAAACGCGGAGCCGAAGCGGAAACGACAACTCGGCATCAACCTTTTCCCCGTGCTCGTCTCAGTGCCCCTGCTGGCGCTGCTGGCCTTCGTCTCTTTTATCTTCACCAATGACCTTCAACGGATCAAAAATCTGGCGCTCTCCACCAGCAACAGCCATCTGCCGCAGATCCTTGCCAAGCAGCAGATGCTCCTCAACGTCGAAAACATGCGCCGCAACATCGCGCTGGTGTACAGCGCGTCCGACCCCACGATCAGCCGGAACGCGGGCATCACCGCCCAGGCGCTGATCGCGGAATCGGTCTTTGAGGAGACGTCGGTGGACTTCTCCAGCAAAATGGATGAGATCAGGCCGCAACTCCTCCGTCTCATTGAGCTGAGGCAGCAGAGCTATCTGGCCGAGGATCGGCTCCATCATGCGGAAATCTTTTTTTCGAACGTGCTCGGGCGGCTGCTTATGCGGGCGGGGATGGAATACAGCTATCCCCTCAGGCACAGTGCGCGGCACCTGGACAAGGATTTCTCCAGAAACACGGCCAACAAGCAGGGCCTGCAGGAAAGCCTGCGCCCGCTGATGGACATGTGCGCCAAGGCGGAACAGGCCGCCCCCCCTGAACGGACGCTGCTCAAGGACTGCGGGGAATTCCGGACGAACTGGGACGGCATCGTGTCCAATTGGACGCAGCTCGCGAGAGGCCACGTGGAAGCCAAACAGCTCTGGAACACCCTCGACGGCAAACTGCGCGAGCTCAGCGACGCCGTTTCGACCCACGAGGCCGAATGGATTTACCGGAGCATGTCCCACATAAACGAGGAAGTTTCACGCATCAAGGAACTGTTCCCGATCATGGGGACCGCGTTGCTCGCGGGGCTGCTGGCCACGCTGCTGCTCATCCACCTTCAGATCCTCCGCCCCCTGTCCCTGCTCTCTCAGGCGCTGCGGACCATCCGTTCCGGGCACTCCATCTCGGAACTTCCCCGGGTACGCATCCGGGAATTGCAGGACGTACTCGACGTTTTGCCCGACATCAGCCGCCATATGGACGAACTGAACACCCGTTCCGGCCAGCTCGCGCAGGAACGGGACCAGTATGCTGACCTCAGCTTCCGGGATGCGCTGACCGGCGTATACAACCGCCGGGCGCTTGAGGAAACGATGGAGCGCATCCCGGCGCGCACGCCGCTCGCCCTGCTGATGCTCGACCTCGACTTCTTCAAGAACTACAATGACCGGTTCGGGCATCAGGCCGGGGACGCCGCCCTGAAAGCCGTGGCGCAGGCCACGCAAAAAGCGCTCCTGCGGGATTCGGACAGGATATTCCGGTACGGCGGCGAAGAATTCACCATCATTCTCGCCGGGGCCGGACAGTATTCGGCCATGACCGTGGCACAGCGCATCTTGGAAGAAGTGGCCGCACTGGACCTTGTCCATCCCGATTCCCGGACGGGCAAGCTGACGGTCAGCATCGGCATTGCGCACCGCTCGTTCGGGGAAGATGCGGACATCTGCGAAGTGCTGACCCATGCGGATCAGGCGCTGTATGAAGCCAAGACGTCCGGCAGAAACCGGATCGTCCTTTTCGAGGGATAAGCCCCTTCCGGCCAGGCTCCGCCTTCAGGCGTGCTCCGGAACGGCGGAGCTATTGGGCGTCAAAATCGGCCCCGCCCGTGCGCACGGTTTCGGAAGGCTCCATCGCTTCCTTGAGGTCTTTGGACACCTTGAGCTTGATCGTCTTGCGCGGGGGAATGGGCACCGGCTGCCCCGTGTGGGGATTGCGCCCCAGACGGGCCGCGGTTTCCGTCACGGCCAGCGTCCCGATGCCCGGCAGGATCACCGACGTATCTTCAAGCAATTGCCGCCGGACGTACCGCATAACCACGAGCATAACCCGTTCGGCTTCCACAGGGCTCACTTCCAGAGCCTTCGCTATGTGTTGGACAAGATCTTTTTTGGTCGATTTGGAAGCCATTCGCAGCAGCACCTTCTGTCTTGAATCGTTGGGGAGAGAAAGAGTTTTTCTTTCTCTCTTTCTATAGGCGAAAGGAATGTCCGATCAGATTATCCGATCAAAATGGACGATCAAGTTGTCCCTTCACGAGAGTCTACACTGTTTTTACAGCCTTTTTTTCCTGTCAGAGTGTCCGGGACATCGCCAAGAAGACTGTCCGGCGTGTGCGGCCATTCTGTCCTGCCTCACAGGCCGCTCACAACATCCTCGGACGGATTGGGTGTCCAGCATGTCCGGACATCCTGCCCTGACACGCTGTCCGGGCCTTCCGGACGGGCTGCCTGTCCATGCGCAACCGCACGCATCCCGGACGGGCACATTATCCGCCCAAAATGTCCATGCTGCGTATCCTTACAGAATGGACACACAGAATAGCCCTACTGCCCCGCTCCGACGGCGTCCTGGAGCATATAGCTGATCTGCATCCGGCAGGCCTTCTGCACCAGCGGGTTTTCCAACCCCCCGCGCGAACGCAGGACGGCGGGAACCTTCTCCAGGATCTGTGCGGCAAACGGGCCGTCGGGTTCATCGAGCATCTGACGGAACATCGCTTCGACCTCTTTTTCAAGGGCAAGGGCGGCCTCTTCTTCGAGCAGCCTCCGCTCGGCCTCCAATGCCTCGCGTTCCCGGCGCACGGCCTCTTCGCGTTCCCGGCGGCGTAATTCCGCCGGAGAAACATACCCCGTGGGGATACGGTAGGTCCCGTCCTTGGACAGGCAGCGAAAGACCCAATCCACCGGACGCGAAACGGGCTGGCCCTTGCTGTCCACCATCTGGCCGTGTTCCAGCTCGTACTCCGCATACCGGAGGGCATCCGTGAGGGAACCGGGGTCAATGTTCTGCACGGCGAGGAGCTCTTTGATCCGGCGCAGGTGCTTGGCGGTGAAACCGACCTCCATCAGCCTCGGGCACAGCTCGGGCAGCGCCCTCTCCAGCTCATCCGCCGGAGAAGCCGACACGGAAGGGGAAGCGGCACGCGGCGCGCCGAGTGCCTCCTTTTCATCCATAAGAAGCCTGATACGCATCCCGCGCCGATGGACCGTTTTCTCGCACACGCCCGTTTCCGCCCATGTAGCGATGATCCGACGGCAGGTCCGCGCATCGATACCGATGGTCTCCTCAATAATGGGGAGGGTCAGGTCGATGGTTTCTTTCTTGCCGATCCCGTAAAGCCACTTGAAGAGCTTCGTCGGATTGGCCCCATGCACTGGAGCCAGAGGCCTGAGGAGGCTGATCTGCCCTTCTCCGACCCTCTTGGGTTTGCACCGGGCCCCTGCCTGCACGTCAACTTTGGCTGTCCGGCGTGAGCGGCCATTCAGAGCGTCTGATGTGGGCGAACGCAATGTCATCGCAGCGGCCTGGACAGGTACGGCTTCTTCCTGATCATGCTTACGAGAGGCAGACGTCCCCTGCTCCGTGGAAGCCCCCGCCTCTTGTCTGTTCTCCACCGGTAGCTCTGGATTCCGCTCAGGCAGCTCTTCATGGTGAGAGGATCTTTTGTCAGGATATTCTGAGTGTCCATTCTGAACATCCACTTGATAAGGACGTTTCCGTCCATCGGGACGGGAAACAGCCGGAGATGCCTTTGAATGTCCATGTAGAGTGTCCACTATCGGCGTCCACGTAGAGGGCGCGCTCAGGGACTCAAGGCTTGAAGTTTCAGAATATTTTCCCGTTGTTTCTCGTTGCGAAGAGGAGTGCTGAGACGCCTGAGCGTCCACTTTGACAGCAAGATCAGGCTGTCCATTTTGCATGTCCTCAGCTTCTGTCTTCACAGAGACGCCAGATCGTACCTCCGTGGCGAGTCCACTTACAAGTCCGTTCTGATCGTCCACTTTGCCAGGACACTCAGGAGAATCAATTTGCGCGTCCACAGAGGAGGAGGAGGAGGAGGAGGAGGAGGAGGACATTTCAGACTGTCCATTCTGCACGTCCACACCATCCGCCTTATGCGAGATTTTCGCGGCGTCAGCCTGCATCTCCTCAAGGACTCTGGCCGCCGCGATGTGATCTGGGCGCTCTGCCAGCTTGGCCGCGACGGATTCCATCAGTTCGTTGAGGCCGCGTCTGCGGGGATGCGTCTGTCCGGGGGTCATCAGAGGCTCCTGTTTACATGCCGAGGGCGGCGAGGATTTCACGGGCGACGGAGCGGAATTTCGCCGCCACCTTACTGCGGGGTGAAGATTGGAACACCGTTTCGGAAAGCATCTCGGAGGATCGGAGCATGGTCGCCTCACTGATGTACTCGGTGAGGACCTGTCCGGGATAGCGGTTGTTCAGGATGGTCAGCGAGTGCTTGTCCGCAAGCCGCCGCAAGTCAGCCATATTGTACAGGAACTTAAGCAGGACAAGCCCTTCGTTCAGCTTCGTGCGGCGGATCTGGTTGATAGCATTGATGGTTTTCGTGATACCGTCGAGCGAGAAACGCGACCCCGCACGGATGGGCACAATGATAAAGTCGGAGGCGATCATCGCCATATACACGAAAGCCCCCATTGAAGGCGGGCAGTCGATGAGGGTGATGTCAAACTCTTTGGTCGCATACTCTCTCAGCCGTTCACGGAGGGCGACGATGTATGACTCGTTCTTATAGAATTCGGCTTCGATGAAGGCCATCTCCTCAACGTTCGGAAGGATGCTGCAACCGATCTCTGTGGGATAGATGCAAGATTCAGGTTTGATTTCGGGGGCTTCTTCGTCATAAACCGAGGCAAGCAGCTCGTAAAGCGAAGCACAGCCGGGAGCGAGGTTGAAAAAGGAAGTGGAGTTGCACTGGCTGTCCACATCGACGATCAACACCTTTTTCCCTTGCATGGCCAGGGCATGTGCGAGATTGACGGTGATCGTCGTCTTCCCCACACCACCCTTGTTGTTGACGACCGAAATGATCTTGCCCATCGGAATCTCCTTTTAGTGAACGACTTGGTTTTCAGATAGAATAAAAAACGTTGAAGCACAACATTTTTAGTCTATTTTTTTTCTATATTTCTTTCGATGAATGTTCGCCCTTACGCAGCGGATGGGCTCGCGCATCAAGAGCGGTTCCCTTGATGGATTTTTTGTTTGAGATAAAATCATTTTATTTCAGCATATTACAAATCCATACCTGTTATTTTTCAGACAAGCGGACATACAAAAAAAGAATGCTTGAAGGACGGATGGTTACCCGAAAAAATTCGTATATCAAATATGTTTTTGCGAGTATCCACCCACTCAGGGATACGCCACACGGAAATCATCGGCTGTTATCATATTCCTTTTCCATTGCCTTCAGGGGGGCCATCCTCCCAGCCCTTAGACCGCCCACTCAAAAATCTTTCAGCCCCGGAGCCCGTTGGAGGATAGCGCTTACTCCACGAGCCATGCCTTTATTCACCATAGGGCGAAACACGATTTCAAAAAGATTGAACGATGTCAGCATGGGCCCATCCCTGGACAAAACGAACGTTTCAACGGCGCAGGAAAACAAACTCTACGGCGGAACATCTACCCTCCCCTATTGCACCAGTACCATTGCTGATGCCGACATGCTCCAATGCGTATTCATTTTAGCCCCAAGTTCGTGAGGCCATGACGAACCTGATTATTCCCCACATGTAACCACGTACCCGAGCTTATGGTATTCTTCTCTACGTAGCGTTGTTGCATCCCCTCCTTTCTGCGAGGACTTTCTGAAAGGCCATTTTGAGAGTACATGTTGATCCATTTTTTTGAGTGTCCATTTTGCATGTCCATATTCTTATATTTCAAAAAACACGCAGAGATATTCTGATAGCATCTTTATAAGATGAATGTTTTTTCTCATTCTTTAAACATGAAAAAACTGAATTTTTACAGCAAAATATCCACTCAAAACGGACTATCAAAATGGATGCTCAAATGGACACGCTCATATCATATTGCATTCTTCCAACATACAGGGAGGAACTGCAAATCTTTTGAGTATCCGCCCGTCGCCCTGAAAGCATCCAATATGGACTCCCTTAGTGGACACCCACATTATCCATAAGCCGCCCCATCATCAGGAACGTCCCCCCGCCTCTCCGGTTGGCCACCGTCCTTACAACAATCGGCTATCCTCCACCGGCCACCAAAAGAAGAGGCCTGAGGGACCGTTTTCCCCATATGCTCCTTTCCCCAACCATCGTTCCTCCCTCAGAAACGGAAGGTATCACTGCAGGTCCAGAGCTGTTGCTCCCCACCGGAGCATTCCCAATCGCTCTGACGGAGACAGGCAACCATATATGGTTTGCATGGACATTATGAGTGTCCATTTTGAGTGGGACATATGAGAGTCCTTTTCGAGCGTCTAGTATGGCAGGATATTTTGACCGGAAAAACGGCTATGCATATTTTGATCGGCCATTATGCTCAAACAAACTGTCCGGACAAAACGTATGTCCTTTTTGTGAGGATATTCAGATCGGACACACTGAAAGGACATGCAGATCGCCGGGAAGTAGGGACATTTTGGAAGTCCAATGAGCGGGGATAGCATGTCAGGACACGCTGTCCTTGCATTCTGGACGCCCAGCGTGTCCCGGGACAGTATGCCTGTCCAACATGCAAGGACAGAATGGCCGCTCTTCGCGGACAATCATATTTATGACGAAAAGAAATGTCCGTATTCAAAAATAGATAATAAAAACAATATATACATCCAAGAGAGGACGAAATGGACGGATATTCTGCGCGTCCATATTGGACGGCCTTTTTTCCGTTTTATCCTACATGATAGAAAGAAAGAAAAAGTCAGATCTTTCTGTTCTTGATTTCAAAACAGAAAAAAACGCTTCAAGCTGTTCCCTATTTCAAGTAAACACATCCCCAAAAGGCTTTCCCAAAGCACGTCGTTTCTATGCGACGCTGTGTGAAGGAAACATTCCTTCAAGCCCTTCCCGATCTTTTACGGGGTCCTCACTATCAATAGGGGGGACGCGCTATCGAGCCTTCTTCCTGCCTATGGCTCATACGGATTGCGGTAGGGTAGGGCGTTCAATAACAAATCGGGGGCCCGAATTTAAGCGAAGCTATGGCCTGTCTCCACGATGTCATGGATGTGCGTTACCCGCCTGAAAGCCCAAAAGAAGAACCCCGGAATTTAAAGTTTCCGGGGCATCGTTTTACCGGGAGGGGGTAGGCGTCAGTTCCCCGTTTCGAAACGTTTGGGGCAGGTGCGGCAGGGGATATCCGGAAGCGGGCTTTGCAGCGCATCGCGGAACATGCGGAAAGGGCCGCTTTGCCAGATGCCGAGGGGGTCTTCCTCTACGGCGGACCC
>ERZ791875.2087-NODE-2087-length-11350-cov-5.609650_pt1 | contig 11350 bp, 9 predicted proteins | sample MGYA00510278_ERZ791875 | MGnify/ENA primary metagenome ERZ791875 (study PRJEB30046, sample SAMN00792078) | human gut metagenome | study: EMG produced TPA metagenomics assembly of the A metagenome-wide association study of gut microbiota in type 2...
TGCAGGGGGCGGTCTCGCCCTCCGGCAGCAGGATCTTCAGCAGGGTGCCGTCCTCTTCGCACTCCACGTCGTTGGTCAGCTTATCCGTCGCTACGGAGAACAGGATGTCCCCCTTCTTGACAGCGTCGCCCTCTTTATATTTCCACTCTTCAATGGTGCCCTCGGTCATCGTCAGGCCGAGCTTGGGCATCAATACTTCAGTTGCCATACTTGAAAATCTCCTTTTCAACAGGCATTAAAACATGCCCTTGATGCCCTTTACCAGGTCCTCCGGAACCACTTTCACCATCTTCTCCAGGGTGGGAGCGAAGGGGATCGGGCAGAAGGGAGCGCCGTACCGCAGGATGGGGGCATCCAGATACTCCATGGCCTCCTCCGCGACGGTGGCGGAGATCTCCGCGCCGAAGCCGCCCTGCTTGACAGCCTCGTGGACGATGCAGAGGCGGTGGGTCTTCTTCACACTGTTCAGCACGGTCTCCTTATCCCAGGGAGACAGGGTGATCAGGTCGATGACTTCGGCCTCAATGCCCTCCTTGGCCAGCAGGTCCGCAGCGCCGCGGGCATTCTTCATGCCGATGGAGTAGGACACGATGGTCACATCCTTCCCCTCACGCTCCACGCGGGCCTTGCCCAGGGTGTAAGGCTCCTCCTCGCCAATCTCGGGCACTTCGCCTTTCTCCTTGTACAGGATCTTGTTCTCGAAGTACAGCACGGGGTCATCGCACTCGATGGCGGCCTTCAGCACCATCTTGGCGTCATAGGGATTGGAGGGCGCCACAACCTTGATGCCGGGGATGTGGGCGAACCAGGACTCCACGCACTGGGAATGCTGTGCAGCGCCGCCGCCGGCAGAACCGTCGGGCGCACGCAGGACCAGGGGCACCTTGGCCTGGCCGCCGAACATGTAGCGGACCTTTGCCATCTGGTTGAAGATCTCGTCCATGGGCACGCCGATGAAGTCGGCGAAGTGCATGTCCACCACGGGACGGGCGCCGGCCAGAGCCGCGCCTACGCCGCCGCCGATGATAAAGGTCTCGGAAATGGGGGTATCAATGATCCGGCCGGGGAACTGCTGGGGCAGGCCCTTGAACTGACCGAAGATACCGCCCTGACGGGCCAGGTCCTCGCCCATTGCGAATACAGTGGGGTCTTTCGCCATCGTCTCGGCCATGGCCTCTTGAGTGGCCTGAGAAAAAGTGATCTTACGCATCGTATTTGTCCTCCTTCGCCTTAGTCATCCACGTAGACGTACTTCATGTACTCGGACGCATCGGCGTACTCGCTCTGCATAGCGTACTCCTTGGCGTCTTTGATCTTCTGCTCACACTTGGCATCGATGGCGTCGCACTCCTCGGCGGTCATCAGCTTCAGCTTGGCGGCCTTGGCGCGGAACATCTTCAGAGGATCGGTGTCGTGATAGATCTTCTGGGTCTCGGCGTGGTCACGATACAGTTCAGGGTCGCCCACGAAGTGGCCCTCAATGCGGTAGGTCTTGGCCTCGATGAACGTGGGGCCTTCGCCGGCACGGGCACGGGCAACAGCCTCCTTGGCGGCCTCATACACAGCAAAGACATCCTGGCCGTCCACGATCACACCGGGCACATGATAACCCGCCGCGCGGTCGGAGATGTTCTCCACATTGCAGGTGGTGCGGTAAGGCGTGGTGGAAGCCCAGCAGTTCATCTCGTTGACGAAGATCACGGGCAGCTTCCAGGCGGAAGCGACGTTCATGGCCTCGTGGAAAGTGCCGCGGTTGGAGGCACCGTCACCGAAGAACACCACGGAAACCCGGTCGTTCTTCAGGATCATCTTGCTGGCCAGGGCAGCGCCGGTGGCCAGGTTGTAGCCGCCGCCCACGACGCCGTTGGCGCCCAGCATACCCACAGAGAAGTCGGCAATGTGCATGGAGCCGCCGCGGCCCTGGCACAGACCAGTCTTCTTGCCGAAGATCTCAGCCATCATGCGGTTCACATCCGCGCCCTTGGCCACACAGTGGCCGTGGCCGCGGTGAGTGGACTCGATCATATCGTCCTTCCGCAGAGCGGAGCACACACCAGTGGCGATGGCCTCCTCACCGATGTACAGGTGCACGAAGCCGGGAATCTCACCATTCAGGAAGTCGTGCTTCACGCTCTCCTCAAACTTGCGGATGGTGCACATGGTCTCATAAAAGTGCTCCGCCAGTTCCTTGGTGTATTTTGCTGCCTTTGTTGCTGCCATAGGAAAAACTCCCTTCTGCCGACTCTCCTGTCGGCACTCTTTGAAATTTGCTGGGACAGATGCGCTGGGCGGTGAAATCGTCAAAATTTTCACCTATGTTCTCTGAAAAGACGTGGCAACAGTTTCCTGCAGCCACGTCCTCTCAGCTAACGCAACTTACGAAACCTTAACCGTTGTTTATACGGAAACGCAGGCTGCCTCTTCAATTAGGCGGCGGGCTCAGTGGTGCCAGCATCAGCCTGAGTGACGCTGGTGAAAGCCTCGATCAGCTCGGGGGTCAGCTCGTCGGCGAACTCGTCGTACACGGGGGCAGAAGCCTCAGCGAACTCAGCAGCAGCCTCGGGAGTCAGCTCGGTGATCTCAACGCCAGCCTCGGCCCACTTGTCCATGATCTCCTGATCCTGGCTGCGGTTCAGCTCACGCTCGTACTCGCAGGCAGCCTGGCCGGCCTCGTCAACGATGGCCTGCAGCTCGGGAGACAGGGAGTTGTACAGCTCAGCGTTCATGCAGAAGAACAGGCAGTCATAAGCGCCGGTCCAATAGGTCAGATAGCTCTGGACCTCCTGGATGGAAGCGGCATCAGCGGTGGGCAGGGGGTTCTCCTGGCCGTCGTAGGTGCCGGTCTGCAGAGCGGTGAACACCTCGGACCAGTTGGCGTTGGTGTAGTCGGCGCCCCACAGCTCATAGGAGCGGTTCAGCAGCTGGGAACCCGCGACACGCATCTTCAGGCCGTTCATGTCAGCCTTGCTGGCGATGGCGTGCTTGCTGTTGGTGATGTGGCGGAAGCCGTTCTCCGCAATGCCCAGCAGGTGCACGTTGTAGGTGCTCTCCAGAATCTCGCCCAGAGCCTCGCCGCCGGCGCCGTCCAGGGCCGCGTCAGCCTCTTCCGTGCTGCTGAACAGGAAGGGCAGGGAGACCACGTTGAACCGCTGGTCGAAGGAGGACCAGATCAGGTTGGAGTGCATGGACAACTCGGTGGTACCGTCCATCAGGGCCTGGATGCCGTCGGTCTGGTTGCCGGCGGTCAGCTGGTCAGCGGGATAGTACTGAACGGTGATGGCACCGCCGGTCTTCTCGCCCACGATCCGGGCGAACTCCTTGGCGCCGTCCACCCAGGGAGAGGTCTCCGTGGCGGAGCAGGCGAACTTCCAGGTCATTTCCTCGAACTCGCCAGTGGAAGCGGCAGCATCATCGCCGCTGTCGGCAGCGTCATCGCCACCGCCGCAGGCCACCAGGGCCAGAGCCATGGTGAGCGCCAGGAGCAGTGCAAGAAACTTTTTCATTGTTTTGCCTCCTTAAAATAGTTGTAGCAGGTATTATCTGAAACCGCAAAGCGCGGTTACAGCCAAGTCAGGAGATGCTTATTTGCCGAACAAGAGCACGGTAGAGAACCAGGGCACATAGGTGATGAGCAGCAGCGCAATAATGCACGCCACAATCTGGGGCCACACAGCCTTGGACATAGAGACAATGGTGACCTTGGTCTTGTCCCGCAGGCCCCGAAGCTTCTCGGACACACCGATGGCGACGAACAGGTTGACACCCACGGGAGGAGTCACCTGGCCGATAGCCAGGTTCACTGTGGCGATCACGCCGAAGTGGACGGGGTCGATGCCCAGCTGGGTGGCTACGGGGTACATGATGGGGATAAAAATGTACATGGCGGAGTTGGCGTCCACGAAGCAGCCTGCAATCAGGAAGATCACGTTGACGATCAGCAGGAAGATGTACTTGTTGCCGGAGATCTCCAGCAGCAGAGCCTGGGCCGCCTGCGCAATGCCGAACACCGTGCACACATAGGAGAACAGGGTGGCCGCGCCGATGATCAGCATGATGCCGCCGGTGGTCTTGCCGGAGTCGACCAGGATATCGATCATATCCTTCATCTTGACCTCACGATAGATGAAGACGCCGACCACCAGACCGTATACCACGGAGACGGCAGCCGCCTCGGTGGGGGTGAAAACGCCGCCGTAGATGCCGCCGATGATGATGACGGGCATCAGGAAGCCCCAGAAGGCCTCACGGAAGGACTTCCAGCGCTGGCCCCAGGAGGACTTTGCCTTGGATGCCTGGATGCCCTTCTTGCGGCACTCGATCATGATGATGATCACCAGGGACAGGCCCATCATGATGCCGGGAATCCAGCCGCCCATGAACATATCGCCCACGGAGACGCCGGTGATGGAGGCGTACACCACGAATGCGATGGAGGGCGGAATGACGATGGCGATGGAGGAGGCGCTGGCCATCAGGGAAGAGGCGAAGGGGGCGGAGAATCCGCCGCGGTTGATCATGGCGGGAATCAGGATAATGCCCAGAGCCGCCACGGTGGCGGGACCGGAGCCGGAGATGGCGCCGAAGAAGCAGGCCACGATAACAGCCACGATGGCGATGCCGCCGCGCCGATGGCCGACGCAGTCATCAGCAAACGCCACCAGACGGCTGGAGATGCCCGCCTTGGCCATGATGTTGCCGGACAGAACAAAGAACGGAATAGCCAGCAGCAGGAACTTTGCCATGCCGCTGTACACGTTGGTAGGGACGACCGTCAGGGGGGAACTGCTGAAGAGCAGGGCGAAAATGGAAGACATACCCAGGCTGACGGCAATGGGGATATTCAGCAGCAGCATCACGAAGAAGCTGCCGAACAGGATCAAGTTAATCATACAGTCTCTTTGCCTCCCTCTGTCTCAGCCGGCTTCACACAGGCGGCCTTGTTGCTCATCACGTCGACCAGATACTCGATCGCATGGAGCACCAGGAAGATGGAGCCGATGGGCAGCAGGATGGTAAACACCCATTCGGGCCAGCCCAGAGAGAAGGTCTCTTTGCCGGTGCTGATCTGATCGAACACCTTGTTAAAGCCGGTGTAGATCAGGATGGCGTAAAAGATCAGGTTCACGACCGTGTCAATCACGGTCAGAATCTTTTTGCCCCCGACGCCCACATTGTCGAAGATCAGGGACAGCGTAATCATGCTGCCGTCTCTGGTAGCTAGGGCGCAGCCCAGCATGATCATCAGGATGAACACGTTGATGACCAGCTCCTCGGACCACGCGAAGTTGGAGTGGAAAACATACCGAGAGAGCACGTTGATAAACGTGATCGCTGTAACCACGACGGTAATCACGCAGAGCACGAATTCCTCGACTTTGGTGAGCCCGTTCATGATCGTCTTGTAGGTTTTCATTCGATCAATCCCTTCAGTTAGTGTGGCGCCCCGTCTTAACAGAATATTTATACGTCTCCTGCGCATGAATAGTTGCCTGTCTATCATGCCGTATGAATAAACTGCCGCAAAGCCGCCTGTTTCACAGAAATACATATTAAATTTCTGTTAACGGAGACAAGTATATCACTTTGCCAATTCAATATCAATCAGCAATCGGAAATTTGTCATTTTGCCCATTTTTGTTCCGCGGCTCTTTGCCAATTTTGTACAAACAGCAAAAATATGGCAATTTTAACAGAAAAATAAATTATTTTTGGACTTTTTGCTGATTTTTCGGAAAAAGTATGGTATAATCAACCATAAAACCGCAAAGCGCCGATTCTTACGCAAGCCTTACGCAAATCATGGCATTTTGAAATTTTATTCTGAAAGACGTTTGTCCCGCAAGTAAAAATCCTGTACACACAAGGAGCGACATCATGTCCCATTGCCAAATCACACTCAGCGTCAACGCCGGGGTCGCCCTGCATCTGGGTGCCATGCGGGTCTGGTCCGACGCGCTCCACGACCGTCGGGTTGTGGGGTTCTCCACTGTCACCCCTGAGCGCTGGAACATTCTTCAGGCTCATCCGGACTTCGCCAGCCCGGATCTGCTCTTTTTCACCCACTGCCATCCGGACCATTACTCCCGCGCCCTGACAGAGCAGGTGATTGCCCGAAATCCGCAGGTGGCCCTGGTGCTGCCGGAGCAGGAGTTTGACCGCCAGCTGGTGCTGGCCGGTCCCAGCAGCCATCTCACCCTGGAGGGGCTGCACATGGACTTCATGCGCCTGACTCACGAGGGTGCACAGTACCGGGAGGTCCCCCACTACGGCTGTATCCTGGAATATGACGGTTTCCGGGTCCTGATCGCCGGAGACTGCGCCGTGGCGGACCCGCAGCTGCGGGATTTCATCGGCAACCGCCCCATTGATCTGGCCCTTTTGAACTTCCCTTGGGTGACTCTTCGGAAGGGCCGTCACTTCATCGAACAGGCCATCCGGCCGGAGCATCTGGTGGTATACCATCTCCCCTTCTCCCACGATGACCGCTGGGGATATCGGGATGCCGCCGTCAAGGGTGCGGGCCAGCTCCAGGGGGTGCCGGATGTCCGGCTGCTGCTGGAGCCGTTCCAGCGGGAAATCCTGACCTGACAGAATCAAAAAGAGAGACGCGCCCGGCGCGTCTCTCTTTTTGATTCTGCGGACGCTGTCTCAGTCCACATAAAATATTGTATCCAGCACCTGGTCCCGGGTGATGGTTCCGAAATAGTCCCGAAGGGGGAAGCGGTCCAGCACCGCCCCCACGTCCTCCCGCCGGAATGGCGTGCCCATCAGGGCGCCGGTCACCTCGTCCATGGGGCTGACAGCCAGAAAATCTCCGTAGAACACGATCTGGCGGATGATCCCCTGGTCCACCTCCACGCAGGGCTCCAGGGTGCCGCCGTCCCAGCGGCGCTTGTTCCGCAGGTTGTACTTGGGGGAACGGCCGAAGTTCCACTCCCAGGTGTCGTACTTGGTGCGCTTCAGCTCATCCACAGCAGCCAGTTCCTCATCTGTCAGGTGATCCTCCACCAGACCGCTGCCGGCCAATGTTTTCTTCAGATAACTCCAGAAGGCGGGCATATCCATATCCGTCTTCAGGAACTCCCGGATGTTGCCGATCCGACTGCGCACGGATTTTGCGCTCTTGGACTCGAACTTTGCCGGGTCCACATTCAGCGCCCCGGACACCATGCCGGGGTTGGCGTCGAACAGCAGTGTCCCATGATACAGGAAGCGCCCGCGGAGCAGCCGCTGGGCTGTGCCGGACACCTTCCGCCCCTCCACCAGGATGTCATTGCGGCCGGAGGCCTCCGCCTGCAGGCCCAATCCCTGCAAGGCCTCCACAATGGGACGGGTGAACCGCTCCATGGTCAGCCGCTCCGCGTCTCCCACGTCGGTGATGAAGGAGTAATTCAGGTTGCCCAGATCATGGTACACGGCACCGCCGCCGGTGGTGCGGCGCACCACATGGATTTGATGGGCCTCCACAAAGGCCCGGTTGATCTCACCCTCGGCGTTCTGGTTCTGCCCGATGACGATGGTGTTGTCGTTCTGCCACAGGAGCAGATACTCCCCCGACCGCCGGCTGCGGAGTACCGTCTCTTCAAACGCCAGATTGTAAAAAGGGTCCTGGGATCCGGTCTCCAAATAGTGAATCTCCTGACTCATAGCCGCCTCCTCTGCAAAAAGTGCCGGATGTTTTTTCTTATTGTATACCGTCCGGGCGGTCCCGGCAATGTGCAGAACCACCGAAAATGCCCGCCATCTTTCCGCTGCCCGGATGCGGGAGCGCCCGTTGCGGAATCGGACACAGCGGTCCGGGTTCGGCCCCGGGCCGCTGTGAGGGGAACGCATTTTTACCAGATGGCCTTGGTGTCCACGTCCTGCTTCAGCCGGGCGGCAAAATCCGCCACGGACATGGCGCCCAGATCCTCACCGGTCCGCAGGCGGACGGAGACGGTCTGGTTTTCCATATCCCGGTCGCCCACTACCAGCATATAGGGGATCTTCTCCAGGGTGGCCTCCCGGATCTTCTTGCCGATCTTCTCGTTGCGGCCGTCCACCTCCACCCGGAAGCCGGCGGCATCCAGCTGCTTTGCGATCTGATCGGCGTATTCCAGGGCGCGGTCTGTAATGGGCAGGACCTTCACCTGCACCGGGTTCAGCCACACCGGGAACGCGCCGGCAAAGTGCTCGGTGATGACGCCGATGAACCGCTCCACGCTGCCCAGAACCACCCGATGGACCATGACGGGGCGGTGCTTCTGGCCGTCCTCTCCGGTGTACTCCAGTTCAAACCGCTCCGGCAGCTGGCTGTCCAGCTGGATGGTGCCGCACTGCCAGGTGCGGCCCAGGGAATCGGCCAGATGGAAGTCCAGCTTGGGGCCATAGAAAGCGCCGTCGCCCTCGTTGACCTCGAAGGTCTTGCCCATGTCGGTGATAGCGTTTTTCAGGATGTCCTGGTTATGCTCCCACTCCTCCACAGTGCCGATGTGATCCTCCGGCATGGTGCTGAGTTCAATGGTGTAGCTGAGGCCGAAGGTGGAGTACACTTCGTCGAACAGGCGGACCGTCTCCTGGATCACGTCCTTCATCTGGTCCGGGGTCATGAAGATGTGGGCGTCGTCCTGGGTGAAGCAGCGGACCCGGAACAGGCCGTGGAGCGCACCGGACAGCTCGTGCCGGTGTACCAGGCCCAGCTCGCCCACCCGCAGGGGCAGCTCCCGGTAGGAGTGCGGCTCGCTGGCGTAGACCAGCATGCCGCCGGGGCAGTTCATGGGCTTGATGGCGTAATCCTCTTCGTCGATAACAGTGGTGTACATGTTCTGCTTATAGTGGTCCCAGTGGCCGGAACGCTCCCACAGCTGACGGTTGAGGATGATGGGGGTGGAGATCTCCACATAGCCGTACTTCTTGTGGACCTGGCGCCAGTAATCCAGCAGGGTGTTTTTCAAGGTCATGCCCTTGGGCAGGAAGAAGGGGAAGCCGGGACCCTCGTCCCGCAGCATGAACAGGCCCAGCTCCCGGCCCAGCTTCCGGTGGTCCCGCTTCTTAGCCTCTTCGATCCGCTGGAGGTAGGCATCCAGCTCGTCCTTCTTCGGGAAGGCGATGCCGTAAATCCGCTGGAGGGTCTCCCGGTTGGAATCACCCCGCCAGTAGGCGGCGTTGCAAGCGGTGAGCTTGAGGGCGTTGCCCTTGATGCGGCCGGTGGAGTCCAGATGGGGGCCGGCGCAGAGATCCGTGAACTCGCCCTGCTTGTAGAAGGAGATATGGGCGTCTGCGGGCAGGTCGTTGATAAGCTCCACCTTGTAGGGCTCTGCCTTCTCCTCCATGAACTTCAAAGCCTCCTCCCGGGGCAGCTCGAACCGCTCCAGCTTCAGCTTCTCCTTGCAGATCTTCCGCATCTCTGCCTCGATCTTCTCCAGGTGCTCCGGCGTGAAGGCGAAGGGGGCGTCCAGGTCGTAGTACCAGCCCTCGTCGATGGAGGGGCCGATGGCCAGCTTCACCTCCGGCCACAGGCGCTTCACGGCCTGGGCCATCACGTGGGAGCAGGTGTGCCAGTAGGTCTGGCGGTACGCCGGATTCTCAAAGGTAAACTCGTTGTTCTTCACTTCTTCAGACATGGTTGATCCTCCTTTTGTTCAAGGGGCAGAAAACAAAAATCCCACCCCTGAAAAATCAGGGGTGGGATACAAAATCGTATTCCACGGTTCCACCCTGCTTGCATCCCCGGAGGGATGCCGCTCGTGTCCTCTATAACGGGAGGTCCCGTCCCAGCCTACATATCGGTGGGCGGCTCCAAGGCGGTGGCTGTGTTCCGGGCTCCGGCAGGGTCCGCTTTCAGCCAGCGGCGGTCCCTCTCTGCTGTCGAGTCCCGGACAGCGTCCTTTTCAATGCTTTTTTCAGTAAAAATAAATATATCACGGGCCTTTTTCCTTGTCAAGTGGGGGAACCTGCCTTTTTCCGGACGTCGGTTCCCTCTGTCTTTACAGGCCGGGCCAGAGGATGTCCCGGGCCACCGGTGTGTAGAACAGCCGCTCCACTTCCTCCCGCCGCCGGGTCTGCCCCAGGATCCACATGAGCTTGGCCACCACGGCCTCCGTGGTCATGTCGTAGGCCTCCAGCACCCCCAGATCGCTTTTGAGGCGGTAGCCCACGTGATACACCCCCAGGTCGCTGCCCTCATTCTCCACCTGGGTGGTGAGAACGACGACCCGCCCCGCCTCCATCCAGCGGCGGACGCAGTCGTAAAAGCCGCCCGCCTCCGGCAGGCCGCCCACGCCGAAGCTCTCGATAATCAGGGCGTCGTTCCGCTCCAGCAGGAAGTCCGCCGCATCCCGCCCGGTGCCGGGCACCAGCTTCAGCAGGGCCACCCGCGGGTCCAGGCGGTCGTAAAACACCGGGGCCTCCCGGCAGTCCTGGCGGATGTACCGCAGCAGCACGCCGTCCCGCAGGACGCCCAGCTCCGGGTGATTGATGCTGGAAAAGGCCTGGAAGCTCTTGGAGCGGGTCTTCTTGGCCCGGGTCCCCAGGATCACCCGGCTGTTGAACACGATAGAGACCCCCGGCAGGTCCTCCGCCGCGCAGCGGAAGGCGTCCGCCAGATTTGTCTTGGAATCCGTGGAATCAAATCCGATGGGTCTCTGGGCGCCGGTCAGCACAATAGGCTTAGGACTACCCTGGATCAGATAGCTCAGGGCCGCCGCCGTATACGCCATGGTGTCCGTGCCGTGGGTGATGACAAAGCCGTCATAGCAGCCGTAGTGCTCCCGGATACAGGCGGCGATCTCCAGCCAGTGAGCCGGGGTCATGTTGGTGCTGTCCAGGTTCAGCAGCTGGAGGCAGTCCACGCCGCAGATGTCCGAGATCCCGGGAATATGGGAGAGCAGCTGCTCCGTGGTCAGCTCCGGCGCAAGGCCGCTGTCCGTCACGTCCGAGGCGATGGTGCCGCCAGTGCCGATCAGCAGAATCTTCTTCATCTCATTCATTTCATCCGCTCCTCCGCTCACCCCAGATCCCGGTGGTCCAGCGCTGCCAGGCCGAACCGGGCCGCCAGGTCGATCTCCGCCCGTTCCGCTTCCGTCTCCGCCTGCTTCCGCCGCTGGCGCAGCTCCCGGAGAAACAGGCCCCGGAGGGAGTCCTCCTCCCGCCGCCACAGGTCCTCCGCCATACGGGTGCGGTCCCGGACCTCCAGGGCGTAAAACCGGTCCGCCAGCGCCTCCTGGATGGCCGCGGCGCCAGCGCCGCCCTCTCCGGTCTCGCCGGTGAGGAGGATGCGGTACAGGTCCCCGGCCGTCTCCGGCGGCAGAGCTGCCTCCACGGCGGCCCGGGGCTCTTTTCCGGTGACGTCCACCTCTAAAACCTCATACCG
>ERZ791875.2088-NODE-2088-length-11345-cov-2.768113_pt1 | contig 11345 bp, 4 predicted proteins | sample MGYA00510278_ERZ791875 | MGnify/ENA primary metagenome ERZ791875 (study PRJEB30046, sample SAMN00792078) | human gut metagenome | study: EMG produced TPA metagenomics assembly of the A metagenome-wide association study of gut microbiota in type 2...
GACGGCTTCGGAGGTGATCTTTTTCAGCGTGTCGATCCAGTTGTAGCCGACACCGTCGGAGAACTGTTCCTTCTGCCGCCAGGCGATTTCCGGGGGAAGCATATCGGCGAAGGCTTCGCGGAGGATCTTCTTCTCGATTACGTTGCCCGGACACATCTTGGCATCGGGGTTCAGGCGCATGGCGACATCTAAGAACTCTTTGTCCAGGAAAGGAACACGGCCTTCCACTCCCCATGCACACAAGCTCTTGTTGGCCCGTAGACAATCATACATATAGAGTTTGCTTAGCTTGCGGACGGTTTCTTCGTGGAAGGTCTTGGCATCCGGGGCCTTGTGGAAGTAGAGGTAACCGCCGAATACTTCGTCGGCCCCTTCACCGCTCAACACCATTTTGATACCCATCGATTTGATGACACGCGATATCAGGTACATCGGCGTAGAGGCGCGGACGGTTGTCACGTCGTAGGTTTCGATATAGTAGATCACGTCGCGGATAGCGTCGAGGCCTTCCTCAATCGTATAGTTTATCTCGTGATGGACAGTGCCGATATAATCAGCCACTTTCTTGGCTGCCACCAGATCAGGCGCTCCCTTGAGACCGATAGCGAAGGAGTGCAGTTGAGGCCACCACGCATCTGCTTTCCCTCCGGTCTCGATGCGCTTGGCTGCATATTTTTTTGCTATAGCTGAGGTAATGGACGAATCCAATCCGCCGGAAAGGAGGACGCCGTAGGGGACGTCGCTCATCAGCTGGCGCTGTACGGCGGCTTCGAGGGCGTCGTGCAACTCCTGTACGCTGGCAGGGTTGTTCTTGACGTTGTCATACTCTAACCAGTCGCGGACATACCAGCGGGTGAAGTCTTTGTCACGGCTGTAGAAGTAATGTCCCGGAGGAAACTGGTCGTATGTCGTGGCAAACCCTTCGAGCCCTTTCAGTTCGGAGGAGACAAGCAGATGCCCTTCATCGTCGTGGCCGATATATAAGGGGATGACGCCGATCGGGTCGCGTGCGATCAAGTAGCAGTCGTTCTCTTCGTCGTAGAGGGCGAAGCCGAAGATGCCGCTCAGCATTTCCACGCACTTCACACCGTACTTGCGGTAGAGGGCGAGGATCACTTCACAGTCGCTTCCCGTCTGGAATTCATATTCGTCTTTCAGTTGTTCGCGGAGTTCGCGATGATTGTATATTTCCCCGTTTACGGTCAGGATCAGTTTGCCGTCTTTGCTTTTCAGCGGCTGTCCGCCGGATGCGGGATCGACGATCGACAGGCGTTCGTGGGCAAGGATTGCGGTCCGGCCCTGATAGATACCGCTCCAGTCGGGACCGCGATGACGGATGCGTTTACTCATTTTCAGGGCTTGCTGGCGGAGCTGGTCGGCGCCGCTGCGGATGTTGAAGATTGCTGTAATGCCACACATGGTTGTTGAAAGTTGAAAGTTGAAAATTGAAAATTAATTATCTCTTAAATAGTTGTCGATTGCTTTTGCGGCTTGACGGCCGGAGGCCATGGCGCGGACGACGAGGCTGGCACCGCTGACGGCATCGCCACAGGCGAAGATGTTCGTGCCGGCAACGCGGTTTGTAGCAGGGTCGACTGCGATGTTCTTGCGACCATCGACGGCGAGGGAAAGTTCCTTCACAAGCCCTTCCTGTTCAGGGTGGACGAAGCCCATGGCGAGGAAGACCAGGTCAGCCTCGATTACCTCCGTACGGCCGGTCTTGCGCATTTCCGGGCGACCGCCGTCCTTGGCTGGCAGCCATTCCACTTCTTCCACCTCTACGCCTTTCAGGATGTTCTTGTCGCCGATGAAGCGGACGGAGGCGAGGTTCCAACGGCGCGTGCAACCCTCTTCATGGCTGCTGCTCGTCTTCAGCACCTGCGGATACATGGGCCAGGGTGTCGCCGGATTGTGTCCGACGGGCGGTTGGGGCATGATCTCGATCTGCGTCACGCTGGCCGCACCGTGGCGGTTGGCTGTCCCGACACAGTCGCTACCCGTATCGCCGCCTCCGATCACAAGGACTTTCTTGCCTTTGCAATTGATGACGCTCTTCGGCGGGATCGCGATGCCTTCCAACAGACGGTTCTGCTGCGCTAACAGTTCGAGGGCGAAATGGACGCCCTTCAGGTTACGCCCTTCGATCGGCAGGTCGCGGGGCACTTCGGCTCCGATGGCGACGCAGACGGCATCGAACGTCGCGGCTATCTCTTTGGCCGACACTTCACTGCCGACCAGCGTATTGACTTTGAAGACGACCCCTTCCTGTTCCATCAGGCGGATGCGACGGTCGATGATGTTCTTCCCTAACTTGAAGTTCGGAATACCGAAGCGGAGCAGGCCGCCCGGCAACTCGTATTTCTCGAAGACCGTTACTTCATCGCCGCGTCGGTTCAATTGGTTAGCTGCCGCCAGTCCGGCAGGTCCACTGCCGATCACAGCTACCCGCTTGCCGTTGCGGACGGGTTGCACGGGGCGGATGAATCCTTCGCGGAAAGCTACTTCCACGATAGCGGCTTCGTTCTCGCGGATCGTGACAGGCTCGTCGCACGAAAGTTTCAGCACGCAGCTTTTCTCGCAAAGGGCGGGGCAGATGCGTCCGGTAAACTCGGGGAAGTCGCACGTCTGTTCGAGTACGCGGTAGGCGTCGCGCCATTTTCCCCGGTACAGCAGGTCTTGCCATTCCGGCTGCTTGTTGCCTAACGGGCAGGCCCAGTGGCAGAAAGGTACGCCGCAATCCATACAGCGCGAAGCCTGTGTGCGGCGGTCGCTGCTGTTCAGCGTTTGTTCTACTTCGCTATAATCGTCGATACGTTCGTGAACGGGACGATAGCCGGCTTCTTGCCGATGTATGGTGAGGAATGCTTTTGGATTTCCCATTGTTGTTGTCTTTTTATATGAATTATCTTATCTATATTTATCTGGGGGGTGTGTCAAAACTGTCCTGTTCCCGCGCTTGACGCGGGATCGCATTAAAACCGACCGTATAAACAACTGCTTGATGAGGCCTGTTCTTCTGCGGCCCCGCGTCAAGCGCGGGGACAAGGGGCTTTTGACACATTCTCCCCCTCTTCATTGCATGTCAATAATCACGCTGCATCTCTTCGATCTTCTGTTGCAGCTTCTTCATCTGTTCCTCCTGCAGTACTTTCTTGTATTCGATCGGGACGACCTGGATGAATTCATCGACGTATTTCTCCCAGTTATCCAGCATCTTGCCTGCCAGGTGGCTGCCTGTGAAGTGGTAATGCTTGCGGATCAGTTCGTGCAGCTCCTTGCGTGTGGTGCTGTCTTCGATCAGCGAGAGTTCGACCATTTCCATGTTACAGTAATAGTCGAAGTCGCCCCTACGATTCCAGACGTAGGCCACACCGCCACTCATACCGGCGGCAAAGTTGCGTCCCGTTTCGCCGAGGACGACCACGCGACCGCCCGTCATGTACTCGCAACAGTGGTCGCCAACCCCTTCGACGACAGCGATCGCGCCGGAGTTACGCACGCAGAAGCGTTCACCCACGCATCCGTTGATATAGACTTCGCCGCTCGTAGCCCCGTACATCCCGGTGTTTCCGGCGATCGTATTGTTCTCGGCTATAAAAGTCGAACGGACCGGAGGCATCACACTGATACGTCCCCCGCTCAAGCCTTTGCCTAAGTAGTCGTTCGCTTCCCCTTCGAGGCGGAAGTTGACACCGTGCGCAAGGAAGGCGCCGAAACTCTGTCCGGCTGATCCTTTGAACTTAATGTTGAGCGTATGTTCCGGGAGTCCGGCGTTTCCATAGCGTTTGGCTATTTCGCCGGAGAGCATGGCGCCTACCGAGCGGTCGGTGTTGGCTATGGCATAATCCAGGGAAATCTCGTGTTGATGCTCGATAGCAGGCATGGCGTGCCGGATGATGTCGCGGTCCTTCACGTTATCGATCAGGTGTACCTGCGCCGTCGTGTGGCGGATCGCGTTCGCGGCAGCCTGCTGCGGCATATAGAGCAGTTTCGAGAAATCCAACAGTGCGTATTTACCGGACGCATAGCTGCCCCGTTCCCGCGCTTGACGCGGGATCGCATTAGAACTAACCTGATAACGGTCCTCCTTCTGCGCCCCCGCGTCGAGCGCGGGGACAAGGGGTTTGCGTTCAAGCAAGTCCGTTCGTCCGATGATGTCGTCGAGCTTCGTGAAGCCCATTTCGGCCAGGTATTCCCGGACCTCTTCGGCGAGGAAGGTGAAGAAGTTCACGAGGTATTCATAGCGGCCGTGGAAACGTTTGCGCAGTTCCTCGTTTTGCGTGGCGACGCCTACCGGGCAGGTATTCATGTGGCATTTGCGCATCATGACACAACCCAGTACGATCAGGGCGGAGGTGGCGAAGCCGTATTCTTCGGCTCCGAGCATGGCCATGAGGACGATGTCGCGGCCCGTCTTCAACTGTCCGTCGGTTTGCAGGCGGACCTGTCCGCGGAGGTTGTTGATCACTAACGTCTGCAGTGTCTCGCTCAGTCCCAGTTCGGGCGGCAGTCCGGCATAGCGGATCGAACTCATAGGCGATGCCCCCGTTCCGCCTTCCGCACCGGAGATGATGATGCGGTCTGCCTTTGCCTTCGCCACACCGGCGGCAATCGTGCCGACACCGCTCTCGGATACTAACTTGACGCTTATCTCGGCATGCGGGTTGACATTCTTCAGGTCGAAGATGAGTTGTGCCAGGTCCTCGATCGAATAGATATCGTGATGGGGAGGAGGCGAGATTAGGGAGATGCCCGGAATGGAGTGGCGTGTCTTTGCGATCACGTCGTTCACCTTGAAGCCCGGCAGCTGTCCGCCTTCACCCGGCTTGGCACCCTGGGCGACTTTGATCTGTATTTCGTCGGCATTCACCAGGTATTCGGCTGTCACGCCGAAACGTCCCGAAGCCACCTGCTTGATGGCGGAGCGGAGCGAGAGGCCGTCTTCGCGGGGGGCGAAGCGGGCGGCGTCTTCACCACCTTCCCCGGTGTTACTGCGGCCGTGTATCTTATTCATCGCCATTGCCATCGTCTCGTGCGCCTCCTTACTGATAGAGCCGAAGCTCATGGCGCCTGTGACGAAACGCTTCATGATTTCGCCGGCCGGTTCCACTTGGTCGAGAGGAATGGATTTACCGTGGCGGAAAGTCAGGAAGTCACGGAGGAAGATCGGGGCTTCCTTGTCGTCAATCAGGTGTGTGTATTCTTTAAACTTCTTGTAGCTGCCCAGGCGGGTAGAGAGTTGCAGGGCGGAGATCGTTTCCGGGTTCCAGGCGTGCTTCTCGCCGTCTTTGCGGTAGCTGTAGATACCTTTGTGTTCGAGTATCGTGTCCACTGTGTCGCCGAAGGCCTGATGGTGGAGGGCGATCGCGTCGGCGGCGATTTCCTGCAGGCGGATACCGCCTACGCTGCTGGCCGTCCCGCCGAAGTAGGTGTTCACTAACTCGTTAGAGAGGCCGATCGATTCGAACAGTTTGGCTCCGCGATAGCTGCGGATCGTGCTGATACCCATTTTGCTGATCACTTTGAACAGGCCTTTGCAGAGCGCTTTGATATAGTTCTTGCGGGCCATTTCATAGTTGAGCTGTATCTCCTGCCGGTCGACCATGTCTTTCAGTATGGCAAACGACATATAAGGGTTGATCGCACTTGCCCCGTAGCCTAACAACAGGGCGGCGTGCATCACCTCGCGCATCTCGCCGGTCTCTACGACAAGAGCCGTCTGGACGCGCTTCTGGACGGAGATCAGGTGGTGGTGTACGGCGCTGACGGCCAGGAGCGAGGGAATGGGTGCATGTGTCGCATCCACATTCTTGTCGCTCAGGATGATGTAGTTCACGCCGTCGGTGACCGACTGTTCGGCCTGTTTACAGAGTTGGTCCAGGGCGGCTTTCAACCCTTCACTGCCCTGCGCTGTTTCGAACAGCATCGGGAGCTTGACGGACTTGAAGCCTTTATAGCGGATATTGCAAAGAATATCCAATTGTGTGTTTGTTAGTATCGGATGGGGGAGGCAGACCATTTTGCAATGGGCCTCGTCCGGAGTCAGGATATTGCTTCCTACGGCACCGATATATTCCGTCAGGCTCATCACCAACTCTTCGCGGAGCGGGTCGATCGGCGGGTTCGTCACCTGTGCGAACTGCTGGCGGAAGTAGTTGAAGAGGATCTGCGGACGGTCGGAGAGGACAGCCAACGGCGTGTCGTTACCCATCGAGCCGACCGGTTCGGCACTGCCTGTACACATCGGGGTGATGATCCGCTCGATGTCCTCGCGGCTGTAGCCGAACGTGCGTAGCATCTTGTCGTATTCCGGAACCGTATGCGGCACGCGGCGGCCGGACTTCAGTTCATCCAGTTCCACGCGGTTGTTTGCTAACCAGACGCGGTAAGGCTGTGCGTCGGCGAGTTGCTTTTTCAGTTCGCCGTCATAATAGATCTTGCCCTCTTCGGTGTCGACCAGCAGGATCTTACCCGGTTGCAGGCGTCCTTTCTCCTGTATCTCTCCCGGTTCGAAGTCCATGACACCCACTTCGGATGCCACGACCATCATGCCGTTCTTGGTAATCAGGTAACGTGCGGGGCGCAGGCCGTTGCGGTCGAGCATTCCTCCGGCATACCGTCCGTCGCTGAAGAGCAGGGCGGCGGGACCGTCCCAGGGTTCCATCAGGATAGAATGGTATTCGTAGAAGGCTTTCAGGTCTTCTGATATCGGGTTCTTCTCGTTGAAGCTCTCCGGAACCAACATCGCCATCGCATGTGGCAGGCTCATACCGGAAGCCACGAAAAATTCCAGCACATTGTCTAATGAGGCACTGTCGCTCATGCCCGGCTGGATGATCGGGCGTATCTCGTCGATATTCGGGATGCGGGGGGAAGAAAGAACGCTTTCCCGCGCTTCCATCCAACCTCTGTTCCCGCGTATCGTGTTGATCTCTCCATTGTGTGCCAACAACCGGAACGGCTGTGCGAGGCTCCACGTCGGGAATGTATTCGTGCTGAAGCGGGAGTGTACCAGTGCCAGTCCGCTTGTCAGGTAATGATTGGTCAGGTCCGGGAAGTAGTGACGCAGTTGCATCGACTCCAGCATACCTTTATATATAATGCTTTTTGTGGAGAGTGATGCTACATAGAAATCCCTCTTGCCGGGAATGTCGGAATCCGCCACCCGTTTCTCGATCCGTTTGCGGATGATGTAGAGTTTCAGTTCCAATGCCTCCTGGTCGTCGCATCCGGTGATGAACACCTGTTTGATGTCCGGTTCCGTCTCCTGTGCATCTTTTCCCAGGATATCCGTATTAACGGGAACTTTGCGGAGGTGCATCAAGGTAAGTCCTTCCTTCTCGATCTCCTCGATCATGATACTCAGGATCGAAGACCGCTGTGCTTCGTCTTTCGGAAAGAAGACCAGTCCTGTTCCGTACTTGCCCTTTTCGGGTACGGGAATACCTTGTAATAAGATAAATTCGTGAGGGATTTGCAGCAGAATACCTGCACCGTCACCGGTCTTGTTATCTGCACCCTCTGCACCGCGGTGCCGCATGTTCTCTAATACCTTAAGGGCAGACTCGATAATGTCATGCGATTTACCACCGTGGATGTTAACGACCAGCCCTACGCCGCAAGCGTCATGTTCATTGGCAGGGTCGTATAATCCTTGCTTGTTGTTCAAATGGCTTCTTTCTTTCATCATTTGTTGACCTTATGTTTGTGTAATACTTGTTTTGTCTGTCAAAATGTTTGACAAAGATAGGTGTTTGTTTCAAAATGTAATACGCGTAAGTGAGTTTTAAGAAAGTCTTTTTGGATTGGAATGCTGTCTGCTTTCTGATTGAAAGTAAACTTTGCGTTTAGGTGATAAATTGTAACAGTATTCTTGCTATTTTCTTTAAAAGTGAAAGATGTGTTAGGCTGTTTATTCTGTTTTTCGTATATTTGGGGAAACTAATCAATCTATCAGCATTATGGATATACTTCCCTGTTCGGTTCCGGTTGCTGTGCTGTCGTCACACAAGCGGTTATTGAAAATGCAAGAGGAGGCAGGCGTACCTTTATCGGCTTCTTCGATCCCTCCGTACGTCCCTATTTTGAACCGGATATTCTCAGTTTTATGATACCGATGTCCCGGTTCCGGGAAATGTATGATACGATGAGGAGCAGTTGCCTGTTCGATACGCATGCCTGGAAAAAAATAAAAGAAAGAATGGAGTCTACACCTGTAACACCAGAATAAAACGGCATCCTTTTTTATATTCGGCATCTATGGAAAGCGTACCATTCATCTTGCCGGCAATCAGGGAGCAGAGTGGCAGTCCTAATCCGTCACCGTCAGCCAGGTCTTTGATTTCAGAGAAAGGCTTGAAGAGGCTTTCCTGTTTTTCGGCAGGGATGCCCGGGCCGTTATCGGTGACGATGAACTGGCAGATATGCGCTCCTTTTTTCTTAAATTCAAGCTTGATTTTACCGGATGTCGTGTAGATAGCCGCGTTTTTCAAGAGATGAAGCAGGATACGTTCCAACTGTTCGGCATTGGTTTTTATTTCGATCTGAGGAACATCCGTTACGACTTCTACTTCAGGGCGTATATCTTCTTTTACCTTTTCCATCACCTTCTTGCAGAAAGTGCTGACACTGAAAGATTGTACCTCGTATGTTTCCAGCATCGAGTTTTCGAGGGCGGAAAGCTCCTGTATATGGACCCCGAACTGTTTCAGGGCGTCGATACGGGTCTGTATGGCTTTAGCCTGTCCGGAGGCGGCAGGTTGTAATCCGGCTACGGATTCGTCCATTTTATCCAATGTCGGTGCCATCTGGGCCGAGATGCTTTGGATAAATCCGGTCTGCTGTTCGCTGTGCTCGGTGATCGTATGGATAATCTTTTTGAGTTTCCTGTTGAGGATGACGAAACGTAAAACCAGGAATGCCAGGAATGCCAGTGCCGCAATCAGAATAGCTGCGAGTGTACAAAGTCCGGCAATTATATATTGTTTACTGGCTAACTTGCCGTCTTTTTCCTGTATGGTTTGCAGGCTGTCGTCGTATTTCTGTTGCAGGGCGCCCAATTCGTCTTCGGCAGTAAGCGCTTTTACCGAGTCGGTCCATACCATGTATTTTTCGTATGTCTGCTCCATCAGTGGGATGTTGTTGCTTTTGCGTGCAATCGAGATCAGGTTTTTATAGCATTCGCTGACTTTACCGTATTCCTTCTTCTCCCGGTACTGGCTGATGAGTTTATTGAATGCGGCGTCCCCCTCGGCGTTCTGCCCGAAGGTATAATAATAGTCCGCTTTTGTGTACAGCAGGTTTTCGGACAGTCCGGGGCTGCCGGATTCACTGGCCAGATTGTCCAACGTGTTTAACTGAAGTTGTGCTTGCGCCGCGTTTCTCAGCTTGATATACATTTGCAGGCGTTCTTTTGTGATCAGGAAGCGCAGATCATAAAGCTTTTTTTGTCCGGCCTGCTCTTCGTTTGCCACTATCTGGCTCATCTGCCGGCAAAGGTCGAATGCTTCCTGATAGTAGTTTTCCCTGTAATAGAGGGAGGCGGCTTGTGTTCCGCATTCGACTGCTTGTGTGTACTTGCCTTCATTTGCCAACCCTTTATAGGCTTGGATAAAAAGATAGCGGGCTTTCGTGTAGTCCTTCTTTTCCAGACTACTTTGTGCTTGTTGCATCCATTCTTCCGCTTTGTTTTGTGCCTGAGGGGTAGCACAAAAACTGATCATGAGGGTGATAATAATGTATGAAATTCTCATAAGTGAAATTTTAACGTTAGGCAAATATATACATTCTTTGATTATAAAGGTATGAAAAGCAAATGATTTTTGAAATATAAAAGCAAAGCCCCGCAGCGTATTTACTGCGGGGCTCGATGTGTTTTGTTCAGAAGTTTAGGATTTATTTTTCTTTCAGGGCTTTTTTGAAGAACCCGTCTATTTTGTCGAAAGGTATCACATCGAGGTTGTCGTACAGATCGACGTGATTAGCTCCGGGGATAATCAGAAGCTCTTTATTGTCGCCCGTCAATCGTTTGTAGGCATCTTCGCTGAAATAGCGAGAATGGGCTTCGGCTCCGTGTATCATCAGGACAGCGCTGCGTATTTCACTGATATAGGAGAGGAGCGGCATATTGATGAACGCTAAGGAACTGATATTGCTGATTCCTTTGTTGGAGTTGGGCGAACGACGATGATAGCCTCTTGCAGTTTTATAATAGTCGTGGTATTGACGGACAAAGAGCGGGGCATCTTCGGGAACAGGATCGACCACACCGCCGTTGAGCTCGTAACTGTCGTTGCGATAATCTTCGGTGCGCTGGGCATTGAGCTGTTCGCGCAGTTTGTATCGGTCGTCTGCACTCATGGCATCGAAATATCCGTTGGCATTCACGCGGCTCATGTCGTACATGGTAGCTGTTACCGTAGCCTTGATGCGCGGGTCGTTGGCCGCAGCATTGAGAGCGAATCCTCCCCATCCGCAGATACCAAGGATGCCGATATGCTGTGGATCTACATCATCGCGGGTAATCAGGTAATCGACTGCCGCACTGAAATCTTCCGTGCTGATTTCGGGCGAGGTCAGGTAACGGGGGGTGCCGCCGCTCTCTCCATAGAACGAAGGGTCGAATGCAAGGGTCAGAAAACCACGCTCGGCAAGGGTTTGGGCGTAGCGGCCCGACACCTGCTCTTTCACTGCTCCGTAAGGGCCGCTTACCGCAATGGCAGCCAAACGGCCCTGTCTGTTTTTCGGTTTATACAGGTCTGCGGCAAGCGTGATGCCGTAGCGGTTGTGAAACGTAATTTTCGAATGTTCCACTTTGTCACTCTGTGGGAATGTCTTGTCCCATTCCTGTGTTAATTCCAATGTATCCATATCTGTTGATTTTATGTTATGTACCGTAATTATTCCCGACGCCATGACATTCGTAAATGTCAGGAACATCAGAATAGCGATTGTTTGTATCTTCCTCATGTCGTTTATTCTTTAATTAATGATGTGAACAAAGGTAGTGCAGCTCAACTGTTCCGACGTTAGACAAATTACGGATTGAACTACCAATTTTACAGATTTTCAACGCACGACGGTGTTGATTTTGTATTCATAATACGATGGATAAATTGTCAAGATATACAATAACCCCCTTTTGAGGCCGTTTTTCTATTTCATCCGAAATCTTGATCGATTTTGGATTGACTCTTTTCACGGTTTTAACCGGCTCGGCTGACAACAGCTGAAATGAGGTGCCGGACCCATTCCAAAAAGTGTGCAATTTGATTGCCGAAAACCGTAAACACCGACAATGTGATAAACCTTAACTCCCGGAGAATCGAATATTTGAAAATAAAACG
>ERZ791875.2093-NODE-2093-length-11316-cov-3.774709_pt1 | contig 11316 bp, 6 predicted proteins | sample MGYA00510278_ERZ791875 | MGnify/ENA primary metagenome ERZ791875 (study PRJEB30046, sample SAMN00792078) | human gut metagenome | study: EMG produced TPA metagenomics assembly of the A metagenome-wide association study of gut microbiota in type 2...
GAGAACAACGAAATTCTGACGATAGCTTTGAAGCTGGAACTGGAATATCTGCTCCGTCTGAACTTTCCCAACATGACAGAACAGGAGCTTTTTCACAAACACTTCATCCAAAATGAAGCTTTGAAAAAGATTCGGAAAATCACAGAGCAATCTTCATTGCACAACTTATTGAAATACCGTTTATCTCATATTGGCTCCATCAGGACAGTAAAGCAAAAACAGGATATGAATGACCTTATGGTCAACGAACTTTATATAGCCGCTTCTTCAGACTCCGAAGGCAATTTTGAATTGACACGAAACCATAAACTTTTTCAGGCTAATTACCTGATGGGAGCAGGTGATTACAGAGCTGCCCTAAATTCATACAAAGAACTGGACTCATTATTTGAGCAGAATCAGCAGTTCTGGTCAAATCCTCCTATATACTATTTATCTGTACTCGAAGGAGTACTCGGCAGCCTGCGGTCTGTGAGCAACTATGACGAAATCCCCTACTTCCTTGATAAATTAAGAAAGCTCATATCAGACAGCACTTCGCTCGAATTTAAAGTAAATGCAACTTGCCTTCTCTTCCAATACGAACTATTTCCCTATCTGGATAAAGGAGATTTCTCAAAATGTACCCAACTTATGGCAGACTACCAAGAAATACTTTATGATAAAGAAGCTTGGTTAAGCCCTATTCGAAAAAGTGAATTATTGCTTTACACCACACTCGTACACATTGGTAATCAAGAATATAAAGCTGCTAAGAAATATATCAGCAACGCTATCATAGACCATAACATAAAGTATCTGCCTTTAATGAGAACTATTCGTCTGGTCCGTCTCATCGTCTTTTATGAAGTGCAAGAGCATGAGCTGATCCAGTATGAATCCCGCTCCATCACCCGAAGTCTATCTTCTCCCAAAGAGCAGACTTTCAAAACAGAACGTATCATTTTATGGTTTCTGAATAAAAGAAATATTCCCATCCTGAAAAAAGACAGAGAAGCATTCTGGGAAAAGCTGTCTCCTGAGATTCATGAATTATATAATAATAAATATGAAAGTCAGCTTTTACGCCTCTTTGACTTTACGGCGTGGATGGAATCCAAAATCCGAAAAGAGAAACTGTCTGAAGTCCTCAGAGCACGTACTAGCGCAAAAGAATGTTAAAAGCCAAGGTATCTGATTCGTATTTCAGACGAAAAAACACTCTTTTCAAATCTCCATTTTCTCTTTGTAATTATATAAATTCATTTCACATTACCCCTACATTCTCTCCTGTATACAAGGAAAATTCAATATAAGATATCATTTTTGAGATTATATAAACCAATTATTAATGTAGAAAACTATGCATGATTATTGCTTTCATTTGCATAGTCTTAATTTTTAATACTATGGAAACTATATCAATTCATAGACCCAAAATTGTAGTCATCGGTAGTTGCAATACCGATATGGTCGTAAAAGCCAACAGACTACCTGTTCCCGGAGAAACCATACTAGGCGGAACCTTCTACATGAATCCCGGTGGCAAAGGAGCCAATCAGGCGATTGCAGCCGCCCGATTGGGAGCTGAAGTCACCTTCATATCCAAAATCGGATATGATTTGTTCGGCCTGCAAGCATTGGAAATATACAGATCAGAGAAAATTAATACGGAATATATATTTACCGACCAGAAAAGTCCGTCCGGAGTTGCACTCATCTCCGTAGATTCTTTCGGTGAAAATAGCATTATCGTAGCACCGGGAGCAAGCCGTTCGCTTTCTATTGAGGATATCAATAAAGCCGAAGAAAAAATCAAGGAAGCTGATATTATTCTCATGCAACTTGAGATTCCTATAGACACAGTGGAATATGCAGCTACTATTGCTTGCAAATATGGGAAAAAGGTAATCCTCAATCCGGCTCCTGCGTCCAGCCTGAGCAACTCATTCTTAAGGAACGTGCACACCATACTCCCCAACCGCATTGAAGCGGAAATGTTATCCGGAATCAAAGTGATGAATATAGAAAGCGCTCATCGTGCCGCTCAGGCCATCGGAGAGAAAGGTATAGAGAATGTTGTCATTACTTTAGGTAAAGACGGGGCTTACGTAAAAGAGAAAGATGAATATACCATGATTCCCGCAAAGGAAGTAGAGACGATTGACACAACAGGTGCCGGAGATGTATTTTGCGGAGCATTCAGCGTCTGCCTGTCTGAAGGGCATTCACTCGCTAAATCTGTGAAATTTGCCAATGCGGCGGCAGCCATAGCAGTCACGCGAATCGGTGCACAGAGTGCGATTCCTTATAAGAGAGAAGTTGTGCTATAAACGAGATAAGACCTAGGTTAAACACATAAATCTGATTCAAATGAAAGTAGTAGTTATTGGAAGTTCAAACATCGATATGGTTGCACAAGTCAACCATCTCCCAGCGCCTGGCGAAACAGTCGGAGATGCCAGTTTCATGCAATCCCTCGGAGGGAAAGGCGCCAATCAGGCTGTAGCAGCAGCAAGACTCGGGGGATCTGTAACGTTCATTACCTCTTTGGGAAATGATATGTATGCAGAAATTCTAAAAAAACACTTTAAGAAAGAAGGTATCACTACTGATTATATCATAGATGATGTTAATCAACCCACAGGGACTGCGCTCATTTTTGTTGCCGACAGTGGTGAAAACTGCATAGCAGTAGCTCCCGGAGCTAACTATTCTTTATTGCCCGGTTCAATTATTCATTTTTCAAAGGTTATTGACGAAGCAGATATCATAGTTATGCAAGCCGAGATTCCTTACGAAACGATTAAAAGAATAGCTCTTCTGGCTAAACAAAAAGGTAAAAAGGTATTGTTTAATCCCGCACCCGCCTGCCTGATTGATGAGGAGCTGATGAAAGCCATTGATATACTAGTCGTCAATGAACTGGAAGCAGCCTTCATCTCAGGAATTGAATATACAGGAAATAATCTTGAAGAAATCGCTCTAAGCTTATTACAGGCAGGTGCACGTAATACTGTGATCACATTGGGAAGTCAAGGTGTATATATGAAAAACGACAAAGAAATCATTCAGCTTCCCGGATACAAAGTAAATGCGATTGATACTATTGCAGCAGGCGACACGTTCTGTGGGGCATTGGCTGTAATTTGTGCCCAAAGGGAAATAGACCGGGATGCATTGAGTTTTGCGAATGCCGCGGCAGCTATCGCTGTTACACGTTCCGGTGCCCAACCGTCTATTCCTACTCTCGATGAAGTAAAACACTTCATGTTAGAAAAAGAATTAGCCTTATCATTCAACTTTTAAATTTAATGGATTATGAAAACTAATCGACATTCTACTCTCTTAAAGAAAGCTGTCCACCTGATAACTTATAACTCAAGTCATAAGCTTATCTGCCTGCTAGGCTGTCTACTTTTATGTTCAATGAATACGTATGCCCAGAATTATGTATCCGGAACAGTAAAAGATAATAATGGAGAACCTCTACTGGGAGTTTCCATAAAAGTAAAAGATGGGAATATAGTATCCGGAACTGTCACTGACTTTAACGGACACTACCAAGTGAAAGCGGATCCAAGTTCAACTATCGAATTCAGTTATATCGGATTTAAAACAGTCCAATTTACAGTAGGTGATAGAAAAATGATAAACGTAACACTGGGAGTTGACGACAATTTATTGGATGAAGTGATCGTTGTAGGTTATGGTACCCAAAAGAAGATTAATTTAACCGGTTCCGTCGGAGTCATTGACTCGAAAGCATTCGAAGCAATCCCTGTATCCAATGCAGTCCAGGCATTACAAGGGCAGGTTCCCGGTTTGAATATTTATAGCAATCAGGGAGGAGGTCTCAATCAGAAACAATCGATCAATGTACGTGGAGTCGGAACTATCGGAGAAGGTTCTACAGGAAGCGCCCTAGTCTTGATAGATGGTATGGAAGGAGATATTTATTCCATTAATCCGCAGGATATAGAATCTATTTCAGTTCTGAAAGATGCGGCAGCTTCTTCTATTTATGGTTCCAGAGCGCCATTCGGAGTAATCTTAGTAACGACCAAGAAAGGAAAGGCCGGTAAAGCGCAAGTTAACTACAACAACAGTTTTCGTGTAAGTAGCCCTATCAACATGCCTTCTTCATTAGACTCTTACACGTTCTCCTTATACTATAATGATGCAGCTGCCAATTCCGGATGGGGACCTCACAACTGGGTCTCGGAAGAAAGGATAAACCGGATCAAAGACTATATGGCCGGCAAGATTACCGATTCTACCATCCCCGTGCCCAATAATCCTTCGTTATGGGCAGACGGATATTCACAAGGAAATGATAATATTGATTATTATGACTATTTTTTCAAAGACAATGTCTTTGCACACGAGCACAATATCAGCGTTACTGGCGGGACAGACAAAATACAATACTATTTATCAGCGAACTATTTAGGTCAGGATGGAGAGCTCAGAATCGGAGATGAATACTCAAACAGATATACTGCATCTGCAAAAATCAACGCACAATTATCAAAAATAGTATCAGTCGGATTCAATACTCGCTTTATCAGAAGTGACTATGTACAGCCGACACATCTTAATGAAAGTTTTTTTGCCGAAATCGGACGCCAATGTTGGCCTACCAAACCTCTCTATGACCCAAATGGTATTCTATATGACGACCATGTGCTCCAAATGCAAAACGGAGGTGAAAAACAAGAGCGAAACACTTGGCTCTACCAACAACTGAATATAACGGTAGAACCTATCAAAGGATGGAGACTGATTGGAGATTTAAGCTATCGATACAACACACAATATTCACACTGGGATTACTTAACTGTCCATCAGACAGGTGTTGACGGAAAGACTAAGGGCAATACATGGAATAACGATTCCCAAGTACATGAAGGCACTTATGCCAGCGATTATTTTAATGTAAATCTCTATACAGATTATGCAAAGACCTTTGCAAAATCACATAATATGAAAGTTCTTTTCGGGTTTCAAGCCGAACAAAATAATTATAAAGATATAGCTGCTGAGAAGCTAGGAGTCATTTATCCGGGAAAACCGACTATCAACACTTCTACCGGAATGGATTCAAATAACCAAAAAGTTGCTCCGAATGTAGCAGGTGGACACAACAGATGGGCTACCGCCGGATTCTTCGGCAGATTGAATTATGATTACCTGGAAAAATATCTTCTGGAAGTAAATCTACGCTATGACGGTTCCTCACGATTTCGTAGTGACAGTCGTTGGGGATTTTTCCCTTCCGCATCAGTAGGCTGGAACATAGCCAGAGAAAAATTCTTCCTGCCTGTCAGCAAAGTTGTCAACACATTTAAGGTCAGAGCCTCTTATGGTAGTTTGGGTAACCAAAATACATCTTCTTTATATCCGACTTATTCTACAATCGGTACAGGAACAGGATCATGGATCATTGACGGAACATTAGCCAATATTGCCTGGGCACCTTCACTCGTCAGCTATAATCTCTCCTGGGAGAAAATCCGTACATGGAATGCCGGAGTTGACTTTGGCCTGTTCAACAATCGGCTAACCGGCTCTTTTGATTATTACATTCGTAAAACTGACGATATGGTCGGGCCTTCGGAGAAGTTGCCGGTAGCCCTCGGAACAGCTGTTCCCAGTTCCAATAATACAAATCTTAAAACATTCGGATGGGAACTGGAACTAATGTGGAAAGACCGGTTAAATAATGGATTGAATTATAGTGCCCGCTTTACACTCGCCGACAGTCGTACCAAGATTACTCGTTATTCAAACCCTTCCGGACTGATAGATGGATTTTATGCCGGAAAATACGTGGGCGAAATATGGGGATATGAAACGATAGGTATTGCACAGTCTGACCAGGAAATGGCTGAACATATCGGCAGATTAGTCAACGGTGGACAAAGTAATCTCGGCCAAGACTGGAAAGCCGGAGACATTATGTATAAAGATTTGAATGAAGACGGAAAAATTGATGCCGGAAGCCGCACCTTACAAGATCACGGTGATTTAAAAAGAATAGGTAACTCCACACCCCGATATAATGTAGGGCTAGAATTAGCCGCTGACTGGAAAGGATTCGATATCAGAATGTTCTGGCAAGGAACATTGAAAAGAGATTATTTTCAGGGTAGTTACTACTTCTGGGGGGCAAACGGTAGACAAGGGCCCTGGTTTTCCACAGCACTAAAAGGACACGATGATTATTTCCGAAATGACGAAGCCAGTCCATTGGGAACGAATCTGAATTCCTACTATCCAAGACCCTTATTCAACACCGATAAAAACCAGCAATCACAAACTAAATATTTACAAGATGCATCTTATCTACGTCTGAAGAATCTGCAGATAGGATATAGCTTGCCACACAACATCGTACAAAAAATGGGAATGCAGAACCTAAGGATATTCGCATCCGGTGAAAACTTATTCACCATTACGAGCCTCATTGACTTCTTCGATCCCGAATCAATCGAAGGCGGCAGTTGGGGACACGGAAACGTTTACCCACTATCCCGAACATTCTCTTTTGGATTAAATGTCACATTCTAAAAACAGGATATTATGAAAAGACTTACGATATCAACCTTATTGAGCGGAGTGCTCTTCTTGACAAGTTGCAATGATTTCCTAAACCAGGAACCTCTTGATCAACTTTCTCCAAATGAATATCTGACAACAGAAAGTAATATTGCAGCTTTTGCTACTGATCAATATCAAGTGCTGCCTACTCATGGCACCTATGGATATGGAACTTTTGAAATTGACAATAACACAGATAATATGGCCGGTATGCAACCTAATGTAATGTATGCACCCGGCTACTGGAAAGTTGGACAAGAAGGGGGCTCATGGTATTTCGCTGATATTTACCGGTGCAATTATTTCTTTGAGAATGTGCTTCCATCGTATGAAGACAATGCCATTGTCGGAAACACGACCAATATCAAACACTATATCGGAGAAATGTATTTCTTCAGAGCTTTCATGTATTTTGAAAGATTAAAATCATTAGGTGACTTTCCTATTATTACTAAAACTTATCCTAATGAACGTGAAGCTCTGATAGAAATCAGCAAACGAGCCCCCCGAAATGAAGTAGCTAGATTTATCTTATCTGATCTGGACAAAGCTATAGAAATGATGCAAAACATAGCTCCTTCCGGAGGTAAGAACCGGCTAAGCAAAGACTGCGCTACCCTTCTCAAATCAAGGGTCGCACTTTACGAAGGCTCATGGCTGAAGAATTTTAAAGGAACAGCTTTTGTACCCAATGGACCGGGATGGCCGGGAGCAAATAAAGATTATAATGCTAATTACTCATTTAAATCCGGAAGTATTGAAAAAGAATCAGAGTTCTTCTTTGATGAAGCTATTAAAGCGGCACAAATCATAGCAGAAAAATATAATGTATTAACTGCCAATACAGGAGTATTCCCGCAAACTTCTTCGGAACCTGAAAATCCTTATTTCAGTATGTTCTGCGATATTGATATGGAGAAATACAATGAAGTACTTTTATGGAGACGCTACAACACAGGATTAGGAGTGGCAAATGAAGTTTGTCAATACGGATGTGTCGGCAACAATGGAGTAGGCACTACTAAAAGCATGATTGACGCCTTTATTCTTAAAAATGGAGAACCTATTTATGCATCCCCAATGTGGGCAGATGAAAACTCATCTTATTGGGGAGATAATAATATCATTCATATCACTAAAAACAGGGATACCCGTGCAGACATCTTCATCAAAAAGCCAGGACAGAAAAATTTGCATACTCAGGCAGGAGATCATGGGGTAGTAGAAGAATGGGGACCCAATATAACCGCCTCTTCTGTTACAGAAAAGTACAATACAGGCTATGCCTTACGCAAAGGATTGAACCCTGACGGGAAATACACAAATAACACTCAAAGTATTGTCGGTTCTATCATATTCCGTACAGCCGAAGCCTATCTTAACTATATAGAAGCTTATTATGAATTACATGGTTCACTCGACTCCTATGCAGAAAAGTACTGGAAAGCGATTCGTCGCAGAGCCGGCATTGACGAGGACTATACCAAAACAATCAGGCTTACAGATATGGCAAAAGAAGCAGAAACTGATTGGGGGGCATATTCTGGCGGAGAAATTATTGATGCCACACGTTATAATATCCGCCGTGAAAGAAGATGCGAGTTGATGGCGGAAGGTTTACGTAGCATGGATTTACACAGATGGCGTTCAATGGATCAGATGATTACGAAACCCTACCATATACTAGGAATGAATTTATGGCAGGAAATGTATGGCTGGGACTGGTATAAAGACTCTAACGGCAACTCCATTCTTAAAGAAGGAGAGAATGTTTCACCACGTGGCTTCAGTACTTATCTTGCTCCTTATCACATTACAGCCAATAACATTGTTTATAACGGCTATAAATGGAATATGGCACACTATCTCGATCCGATAGCAGCAGAACATTTTCTGGTTACTTCATCCGGAGGTGATTTGAATTCTTCTCCTATCTATCAGAATCCGGGCTGGCCTATGACAGGAGGAGGAATTCCACAATAATCCAATAATCTACTAATTTAACAAAGACCAATTATGTATAAGAGAATGATAATACTAACTTACGCACTGGTTTTCTTTTCATTGTTCGCAACAGCTTGTTCTGACAATAATAATGAAACATACGTCGAACCAATACTTTCTCAAATAGAAGTAAGTAAACTAGTGACTGAGAACAACAAAACATATGTTTCTGTTGACGGTAAGCCTTTCCCGTTTCTTGGTGCACAAATACGCCTTGATGCCCTTCTCAATTGTGACAAGATGACTATTAATGAGGTGGAAAACTACTTCAAGAAAGCTCAGGAACTGGGACTAAATTGTGTGCAAATTCCAATTTCATGGAATATGGTAGAGCCTAAAGAAAACAAGTACGATTATAGTATCGTAAACTCAATCTTGCAGTTCGTCAACAAGTATAATCTGAAAATGGAATTACTTTGGTTCAGTACCAATATGGTAGGAGATTCATTCTCCTATCTGATACCTCAATATGTGCTTCAAGAATATAACAAAAGGCTAAGCCGGAATGATGAAGGTAATTTTTGGAATTATTATGGCTATCAATACACCATGATTCTTGATGACGAATGGGTGCTGGAAAGAGAAACCAAAGCCATTACCGCCTTATTTAACCACATCCGGTACTGGGATTCTCAAAATGGAGACAAGCACCCCGTTATATCAGCGCAGATCCATAATGAACCTGATGCCTTAATGCGCTGGAGAATCGACCAAAAAGATTTAAAATATCGGGATGGAACTCCTCTAAGCAAAGAGAAAGCCTGGGCAATGATCACAAATGCATTAAATACTGTAGGAAAAGCTGTAAAAAACAGTTCTTACAAAGTAGTAACTCGTGTCAACCTAATTTACGGTGATGGTATTAACCCATTTCCAGAGGCAACCAATGCTCGCCCCAAAGATGTATTCGATCTTCAAGGCATTGATTTCATTGGTGTTGATGCTTATAAAGATAATATTAAACATCTCAAAAATGAAGTCATGGCATATGCATCAATTGCTGGAAATTATGCGTTGATTGCCGAGAACAAAGGTAGTTATGCAAATAGTCCAAGTCTTATCTTGACATCTTTCGCATTAGGAGGAGGCTATGATATTTACGATTTGGCTACCAGTAACTTCTTTATCAACAATACTACCGAACCGGACCAAATTGACCACGGAATTTATACATGGGATTTACAAGAAAAAGAGTTTACACCTCCTACTCGTAGTCTCATAAAAGGCTTGGCGGCAGCTTATATAGACGTTGCCAAAGTAAAACCAGAGAATTTTGCGGCATTTAATATCAACGATAATCAGCCAAAAGACAAATTAGAACAACTAATATGTACTACTGGAGCACAAATCACATTCCAGACAAATAATGCTTCTTTAGGTTTTGTATTAGATATGCACAATTATTTACTGATTTATAGTTTGAATGACTCTCAATTCAAACTAGAGAATGGTAAATTTGGAGAAACCATTTCCGGAAGATATGATGTAAATGGCACATTTACCAAAGAAGGAACTGCAACTTTAGAAAATCAGACTCTCCATGCTAAAGGAGGCGTACTTTATAAAGTAAATTATTCCTCGCAACAATCATTAACCAGCAATACAATTGAGAATATTGGAAATAACTTATAAAAACCCAAGATATGTTCAAATATATAGCAATCATTCTAATAACCGTCTCTTTATTCTGTTCCTGTGCACAACAGAAAGAGACTACTTCTGCAATTCCTGTCATACTCGACACGGATGTTGGAAATGATATCGATGATGTTTTAGCCATGCAAATGCTGCTTAATTATGAGAAAAAAGGAAAAATTGATTTGCTAGGTATCACTATAAGCAAGTGTAATCCTTATTCACTGGAATATATTGACGCTTATTGTCGTTTCAACGACAAATACGACATACCTTTAGGTTATGCTTATAATGGGATGAATACAGACGACGGACATTATCTCCGCCAAACACTGGATACCATTATTGATGGAAATAAAATATTGCATTCCAAAAGAAACCTAAAAGATCATATTCCGGAAGGATATAAGCTGTTGCGTAAATTGCTGGCAGCACAAGAAGATCATTCTGTGGTATTTATAGCCTTAGGTCCGGAAACAAATCTTGCCCGTTTGCTCATCTCGGAAGCAGATGAATACAGCGAGCTGGATGGAAAAGCCTTGGTAGCACAAAAGGTAAAATTACTATCCGTCATGGGAGGACTCTATGGTAATGAGTTCGACTTCCCTGAATGGAACATTGTTAATGATCTGAATGCAGCCCAAATTACTTTCAAAGAATGGCCTACTCCAATTATTGCCAGCGGATGGGAACTAGGAAACAAGATTCGATATCCTCATCAAAGTATATTAAATGATTTCGCCGACAGTTATAAACATCCTCTGTGCGTATCATATAAAATATATCAGGAAATGCCATATGACAGAGAAACATGGGATTTGACATCCGTGATACAAGCCATAGAACCGGACAATAATTATTTCAATTTATCCGAGAAGGGAACAATCACCATAGACAGTATCGGACAAAGTCTTTTTTCTCCTTCTGAAAGCGGTAAACACCAATATCTCACTATTCAAGGGGAAGAAAATATTCGGGCAACCCGCAACGCACTTATAAGACAAGTGACAGGAAAAGAAAATTGAAACCTTAAAAAAAAGATCATTATGTATATAGTCAATAGTTACACCTTAGCTATTATCTTCTGCTTTATCA
>ERZ791875.2103-NODE-2103-length-11260-cov-3.012494_pt1 | contig 11260 bp, 9 predicted proteins | sample MGYA00510278_ERZ791875 | MGnify/ENA primary metagenome ERZ791875 (study PRJEB30046, sample SAMN00792078) | human gut metagenome | study: EMG produced TPA metagenomics assembly of the A metagenome-wide association study of gut microbiota in type 2...
AAACAAATGTTAATCCGCTTTTTTGACCTCAAAAAGGTACTTTTTCACCTTTTTAGAGCGTTTCCAACATTTACGACCGTCCTCTTTGCTATTACGACCGTGCTAATGTGTAGTGCACTCGGCACCTCGCGAAGATTAGGACGGTCGTAATGGCGATTATGACCGTCCTAATTGGAAAGAGGACCGTTTTCATGGCAAAAAACACCCTGAATTTCCTTGGGATATTTGGAACGCCGTCCGTTTTGTTTTCAAATATTCGATTCTCCGGGAGTTAAGGTTTATCACTTTGCCGGCGTTTCCAGTTTTCGATAATCAAATTGCATGCTTTTTGGAATGGGCTCGGCACCTCTTTTTATAGAGTGTCAGTCGGGAGCGTTAAAACCGTGAAAAAAGTCAATTCAAAATGGATCAAGATTTCAGATGAAATAGAAAAATGGCTCAAAAAGGGGGTTATTGTAATTTCTCATTTCTGTTCGTATTGATTTTTGCTCAAAATCAATGTCGACGGCATTTTCTGAAGTGCCTCTTTGCGGTGTTCTGATACGTCGTTCCAGGTATTGTAACCGATCAGCATAAAGTTGTAGCCGCTGAATAAACCGGGTGTCAGGTCCTTGTCCGGCAATAGGCTTGTTTGAGGAGTCGATGCTGTGAAATCTTCGATTGTCTTAACGATTTTGTCATAACCCGGTGTTGTCGTGCTTGCCTTGTTCACAATGCCGACGGAGCTGTGAGTCGTTTTCAGCAACGTGCTTGTGTAATCCAGCAAGAAGAGGTCTTCTTCCGTGCTGATGATCACTAACACATGAGTCGCTTTAACGAAATTACGGTTGATGAATACGCCGACATCGCAGTTACTGCGTGCTATGAACATCTTGGTTTTGTCTTTCAGCAGAGCACCGGGATAAAACCAGGATTCGGGCGCTTTAAGCCGTTTGAAATAACGGTTGTAGAAAGAAGCGCGATAACGGGTTGCCGCAATATCGTCGGGAGAATCGCTCATGGAGATGCCGGAACCAACCAGCAAAAAGTCGAATCCTTCGTTGTTCACAATGTCGCAGATGTCCTGGCCGGCATTGTTAGACACCTCGTAGCGGGTGTGTATCTGCATACCTAACTTCTTGGCGCCATACAGGATAGGACCGAAGCTGACCTCCTCGAAGTTGTCCGTGTGCAACGGGTTGACATCGGAACCCACGGTCAGGTGCAAGGCTGTCAAATCGAGTTTCTTCTTTCCCCGGGCAAACATCTGGTGGGCGACATCGAGCATGATCTGTCCGTTTCCGGCACGTCCGAACGAAAGCAGGACTTTAAACGCGCCACCGGTAGGCTCTGCATATTGCTGATGTCCCTTGAGCTTCTCCCGGGTCTTGAAACAGAACCGGATAAAGGAGACCAGCGGAGTGGTCATAAATGTCGTGACCAATGTCATCAATACCAACATGACGAATATGGAAGGCGGCAATATCTTCATTTCATAACCGATCGTCAGAACGACTAATTCCATCAGACCGCGCGTGTTCATCAACGCCCCGATATAGAGGCTGTCTTTCCAACTTTCCCCCACGAAGCGTGCCGAGAACATGGCGCCCCCGAATTTTCCGATGATAGCGACAACGATGAAGATGCCGCACATCGCCCAGAGCTCCGGAGTGTTCAACAGCCCGATTTCCGTACGCAACCCGGTCGAAACGAAAAAGAGTGGCAGAAAGAGCGCTAACGATACATCTTCGACCTTCTCCGTCATGATCTTGCGGAACTTGACGTTTCCCGGCATGACCACACCGGCAATAAAAGCGCCGAAAAGGGCATGCAACCCTAATATCTCGGTAAAATAGGAGGAGACAATCAGCAACAGAAACATCAATGCCACCAGTGCTTTGTCTATTACCTCTTTATTATGGTAGATATGCCCGATCATCCGTAAAAAAGGACGTACGGCGAAGAACATGAACAGGATATAGAGGATGGAGAACAATATATTGTAGACGGCGCTCAGCATACTGCCGGCCTGAGCAATGGCAATTACGACAGCCAACAGGCACCACGCCGTGATATCTCCATTGGCGGCGCTTGCTAATGAGATTGTCCCTAAATGTGTTTTTGTCAGCCCTTTTTCCTGGATGATACGCGCTAACACGGGGAAAGCCGTGATACTCATGGCAATCCCTATGAATAAGGCGAATGAGAGGAAAGGCGTCCCTTTGTGTGCATAGGATTCATAGACATAATAGGCGGTAAGCATACCGAAAAAGAACGGAACGATCGTGCTCGTATGGCTGATCAGTATCGTTTCTTTCAGCTTCTTCCGGACTTCGCCGATATCTAACTCCATCCCGATGGCAAACATAAAAAGAATCAGGCCGAACTGGCTCAATATGGTGATATTGCCTAAGGACTCAGGAGGAAAAAGAAATGCGGATACTCCCGGCAGGAGATGTCCGAGAACCGACGGGCCGAGTACGATACCAGCCACGATCTCGCCGATAACGGTCGGTTGCCCGATCTTTTGAAACAGCCAGCCGAACAGGCGGCAGACGATCAATATCGTAATGATCTGTAAAAGAAGTATTCCAATGGATGACTGGATGTGATGGGTGACGGAATCCAAAAACACAAAGAAGCCTTCCCCCATGTTTTTAGGGGGATTCTGCATCGACTGGATCGCTGTTTCGACCTGCCGGCCTTCTCCTTCTTTGACTATAAAATACATAAGCGAGCCAAAGACCAGGATCATCATCAAATAAAAGGCTATACTCTTTGTTCCTTTACTCATCTGCCAACAATAAACGGTTTCATGCAAAAATAACAAAAGGAATTAAATATTTAGTATTTCGCTGGTGAAACTTTATTAATGGCCTTGTTTTTGCGGCATTGTTAGTTTTTTCTTCTATCTTTGTGCGAAACCAATCTCAAAAAATCATGGAGTCGCTAAATCTAATAAAGAATGACCCTTGGCTGGCCCCCTACAAGGAGGCAATAGAAGGACGGTACCAATATGTGGTAAACAAAGAGAAGAGCCTGACGGGTAACGGCAGACAGACGTTGTCGGAAATGGCTTCCGGGTATCTTTACTTCGGGTTGCATAAAACAAAGACTGGATGGGTGTTCCGCGAATGGGCGCCCAATGCCACTGCTATCTATCTGATCGGCACTTTCAATGACTGGAAGAAAGAAGATCAGTATAAACTGAAACGGTTGGGCAATGGCGTTTGGGAGATCACGCTTGCGGAAGATTTATTGCATCATGAAGACCTGTTCAAGCTCTTGGTAGAGTGGGAAGGTGGCAGCGGAGAACGTATCCCGGCATGGATACGGCGCGTCGTTCAGGATGAGAATACCAAAATATTCAGTGCACAGGTATGGAATCCGGAAGAGTCGTATGTATTCAGGCATAAACGGTTCAAACCGGATGTCTCCCCGCTGTTGATCTACGAATGCCATATTCCAACGAAGAAAAGGTCGGCACGTATGACGAGTTCCGCCGGAATGTGTTGCCCCGCGTTGCAAAAGAAGGGTATAACGCCATTCAGATCATGGCCATTCAGGAACATCCCTATTATGGGTCGTTCGGTTATCATGTCAGCAGCTTCTTTGCCGCATCTTCCCGTTTCGGGACGCCGGAAGAGCTGAAACACCTGATCGACGATGCCCATGGCATGGGGATCGCAGTGATTATGGATATTGTCCATAGCCATGCCGTAAAGAACGAAGTGGAAGGCTTGGGGCGCTTTGACGGTTCCTATACTCAATATTTCCTGGGCGGTACCCGTCGCGAACATCCGGCATGGGATTCCCTCTGTTTCGATTATGGCAAGAACGAAGTGCTTCACTTCCTGTTGTCGAACTGCAAGTTCTGGTTAGACGAGTATAAATTCGACGGTTTCCGTTTTGACGGGGTGACTTCCATGCTTTATTACAGCCATGGGCTGGGTGAAGCATTCTGTAATTACGGTGACTACTTCAACGGCCATCAGGATGGTGACGCCATTGCCTATCTGACATTGGCCAATAAGCTGATCCACGAAGTCAATAAGAATGCCATTACGATTGCCGAAGAGGTGAGCGGAATGCCGGGATTGGCTGCCAACTATGAAGATGGCGGCTACGGCTTCGATTACCGTATGGCGATGAATATCCCGGATTACTGGATCAAGACAATCAAGGAAAAGAAAGACGAAGACTGGCATCCCTCTTCCATCTGGTGGGAAACGACTAACCGCCGTGCGGACGAAAAGACGATCAGTTATGCAGAAAGCCATGACCAGGCATTGGTTGGCGATAAGACGATTATCTTCCGCCTGATCGACGCAGATATGTATTGGCATATGCAGAAAGACGATCACAATATGACAGTCGAACGTGGTATCGCTTTGCATAAAATGATCCGCTTGGTTACGGCATCTACCATTAACGGCGGTTATCTGAACTTTATGGGAAATGAGTTCGGGCATCCCGAATGGATCGATTTCCCGCGTGAAGGAAACGGCTGGTCTTATAAATATGCCCGTCGCCAGTGGGAGCTGGTGGATAATATGGATCTGAAGTACCATTATCTGGGCGATTTCGACCGTGAGATGCTGGAGATAATCCGTAGTGTGAAGAATTTCCAGTCCACTCCGATACAGAAAGTATGGGATAACGACGGCGATCAGATTCTGGCCTATATGCGCAAAGATTTGGTTTTCGTCTTCAATTTCAATCCGACAAAGTCATTTACCGACTATGGGTTCCTGGTTCCCAAAGGCGAATATGAAGTGCTTTTGAATACTGACGCGACCCGTTTTGGAGGATTCGGACTTTCGGACGATTCTATCCGTCATTTCACACAACTCGACCCATTGTATAAAAAAGAGAAAAAAGAATGGCTCAAATTATACATTCCGGCCCGTAGCGCTGTTGTATTGAGAAAGGTAAAAGTAACAAAATAAATAAGGCTATAAAAACAGAAACGTAAGTATGTTATATCCTATGACATTTAAGCCTATCCTCAAGAACATAATCTGGGGAGGCTCCGATATCTGCCCGTTTAAGGGCATCACTCCGGTGCAGGATGGCATTGGCGAAAGTTGGGAACTTTCACATGTGGAGGGTAATTATTCCGTCGTTGATAATGGCGCGTTGGAAGGTAAGACGTTGGACGAACTGATCCGTACGTATGGCCCGCAGCTGTTGGGCGGGAAGGTGGTGGAACAGTTCGGTTCTACTTTTCCTCTGTTGATTAAATTTATCGATGCGCGCGACGATTTGTCTATCCAGGTGCATCCGGACGATGAACTGGCTAAAAAACGCCATAACTCTTTCGGTAAGACGGAGATGTGGTATGTGATAAAGGCAGCCAAGGGCGCCGGCTTATATTCCGGTTTCTCCCAACAAATCGATGCCGACGAGTATGTGAAACGTGTACAGGACAATACGATCATGGATGTCTTGCAACGTTATGAAGTCTCTCCGGGCGATGTGTTCTTCCTGCCTGCCGGCCGTGTACATGCGATCGGTTCCGGTTGCTTCATCGCCGAGATACAGCAGACAAGCAACATCACCTACCGTATTTACGACTACGACCGCAAAGGCCCGGACGGAAAAGGACGTGAACTGCATACCGAATTGGCAAAGGATGCGATCGACTATACGCTGTATCCGGATTATCGTACCCACTACAAGGCACATACGAATGCAACCGTAGAACTGGCAAGCTGCAAATATTTCACGACGAACCTGTTGGATATCGACACGATCATGGTTCGCAATTTCTCCGAACTGGATTCTTTTGTTGTCTATATTTGCATGGAAGGCAAAGCTTCCATCCGCGACAATAAGGGAAATGAAATCTATATCCATCAGGGACAGACGGTTCTGATACCGGCCGATACCGATGTGGTAACGATCTCACCGGTCCCGGGTGCCAAGTTTATGGAAACATATATCGGATAGAGTCTTGTAAGGACGACAGTTCCCAGCCCAGGGCGTGAGCCTCGGGAACAGGATTGTATCGAAAAAGAATAAAGCCCTGTAAACACGATACCTTGTTTTTCAACAGAATTACGGTGTCGTCTTTACAGGGCTTTTTGTGTTTTAATTATCCGATACATCAAGATGCGGAATCTGTAAAAATGGTCGAAGAATCAGTAATCTGTATAGCGGCTATCAATTAGAAAGCATCTAATTTTGCATTATCTGGAGACTGACGGAGAACTATCTTTCGTCTGTCGAAATGATATTCTCAAAAAATGTCCGAAAATTAGATAGAAAATGAAAAAGAATATTCTGATCATCTTATCGCTTATGGTAGCTTCATTCCATTTATCGGCGCAGGTAGTAAATACCGACAAGATGCTTGTGCGTATTTCCGAAATTGAGGTCTATTCACAATATCTCGATGAATACCTGCAATATGCTCGTACGGTAGGTGTAACATCCGTTTGTGAGGAACCGGGGGTAATTTGTATTTACCCGATGCAGTTAAAACGGGATTCTTGCCAGATACGCATACTTGAAATTTATGCCTCGGATGAAGCGTACAAACGTCACATTAAGACCACTCATTTTCAGAAATACAAGACCGAAACGTTACACATGGTCAAATCACTTGATTTAGTCGATATGGAAGCGCTTGCTCCTGCAACGATGCTACAGATATTTAAGAAAATGCACAAGTAAATAATAAACAAATAAAACATACCCCAGGACTTTATGCCCTGGGGTGAGAACTGTCGTTTTTACTGGACTTGCATTACCGGAAATCATTCAATCTCCAACTCAATCTTTTGCAAAGCCTTGTCATCCGATGAACCGCCGTACAGGATTTGGTATTTTCCCGGGCGGACTTCCATTGTTTGCGTATTGTCATTAAAAGAATAGAAGGCTTTCGGAGACAAATCGATGTTTACTTCCTGCGTGTTTCCGGCTTTTACGTTGACGCGGGCGAATGCTTTCAGAGCCTTGATCGGGCCTTCCGGATCGTTCGGGTTCTTGATGTAAATCTGTGCTACTTCGTCGCCATCCATTTTACCGGTGTTGGCAATGTCGAATGTAAGCGTTACAGACTGGTCTTTCGTGATCTTGCCGGAGGAAAGCTTCGCATTCCGATAAGCAAAATTGGTGTAGCTCAAGCCATATCCGAACGGATAAAGCGGCGTTTGCGTCATGTAACGATACGTACGTCCTTTCATGCTGTAATCCTGGAAGTCCGGTAGCTGGTCGATCGACTTATAGAACGCCTGACGGATTGTAGTCGCCAAACAGGATGTCGGCTACGGCTGTCCCTGCTTCCTGTCCGCCGTACCAGGCATTCAGGATTGCGTCGATATTGGCATCTTCCCAGTTCAAGGCCAGTGCGCTACCGGTACAAAGCACATAGACAACCGGCTTGCCTGTCGCTTTCAGGGCTTTTACCATTTCCTGCTGTACTTTCGGGATTTCAATATTGGTACGGTCGCCTTTTTTGAATCCTTCTACGTTGACCGGCATTTCTTCACCTTCCAGGCGCGGAGAGATACCGCCGGCAAAGACGATCACATCGGCATCTTTCACTTTGGCAGCCGTAGCAGCGTAGTTGACCGCCTGGCGTGTTCCGATCTCGAAGTTGAGGTCTGCGCTGCCTATACGCTGCATGTATTCGATCTTGACAGGATATTTCTTGCCCTTCTCGGCATTCAGTATATAAGTCTTTTCGCCTCCGTATTCGTTTTCCCACATTTCAGCGACCTTTTCTTCTCCGATGAAGAGGCGGAAAGCGTCGTTACCGGAGATTTTGATTTCGACTGCTTCGGTTTCCGGAGCCTCAAATTCGCCGGTGAAACGGGCGGTGAAATTTGTCAGGTTGACATTCGGGGCAAACTGCGTGTTGCCTCCGGTGGTGTAATGCAGCCGGCTTGCCGTTCCTTTATAAACCGGTTCGCCTTCAAAATCCGTGTTGTTAAAGAATTCGGCGGCAAAACCCTGTCCGGCAGGAGAGGTAATGTTGCTTTCCAGATTTTTCATAACGAAATCGGCAGCATGGTTACAGCCCAATTCGTAGATCACTTCTGCACCGGGTACTTTCTGGCGGATGCCTTCCAGTATGGTCACGGTATGGCTCGGGAAGCCGTTGTAGTTAGCCCAAAGCATCGTCGAGTCGGCCGCATTCGGACCTACGACTGCAATCTTTTTGATCGCTTTGCTGAGCGGCAGCGTGTTGTTCTTGTTTTTCAGTAACACCATGCTTTTGTGCGCCATTTCGAGCGCTTGTGCCACGTGTTCGGGGCTTTCCACCACGCTGTACGGGATTTGGGCGTATGGAACCCGTTCGTCCGGGTCGAACATACCCAGTTCGAAACGGCCTTTCAGCAGGCGGCGGAGTGAAACATCCAGGTCCTTTTCCGTGATCTTGCCGTCTTTCAACGCTTTGATCAGTGCCCGGTAGCTGTTTCCGCATTCCAGGTCTGTCCCGCTCAATACGGCGTCTGTCGAAGCGCTTTCGGCATCCGGATGTGTCTCGTGGCGAGGTGTGTTTTTGTCCCGTTGCCAGAAGTCGTTGATGGCGCCGCAGTCAGAGAGGATGATGTGTTCATATCCCCAACTGTTGCGCAGGATGTCGATCAGCAGTTTATCGCTGCTGCAGCAAGGTTTGCCGGCATAGCGGTTGTAGGCACACATGACTTCCTGCACGTTTCCCTCTTTGACCAATGCTTCGAATGCCGGCAGATAGGTTTGCCACAGGTCGCGCGGAGTAACTGTCACGTCAAATTCGTGGCGGTTCCATTCCGGTCCGCTGTGGACGGCATAATGTTTGGCACAGGCGTGTGTCTTGAAATATTTCGGATCGTCGCCCTGCAAGCCTTTGACAACGGCAACGCCCATACGTTCTGTCAGGTACGGGTCCTCTCCATATGTCTCCATGCCCCGGCCCCAGCGGGGATCGCGGAAGATATTGATATTCGGTGTCCAGAAAGTCAAACCTTTATAGCGGTCATACTCTTTGTCTTTCTGGTATTGGTGATATTTGGCTCGAGCTTCGTCGCTCACCATTGTGAACGTTTCATGCAAGGCTTCGTCGTCGAAAGTGGCCGCCATCGCGATGGCCTGCGGGAAAACAGTAGCCCGTCCGGCGCGTGCAACGCCATGCAAGGCTTCATTCCACCAATCGTATTTCGGGATGCCGAGACGTTCGATAGCCGGTGTGGAGTTCATCATTTGTCCGACCTTCTCTTCGGCAGTCAGACGTTTTAAGAGGTCGTCTATACGCTCGTCGACAGGGAGGTCGGGGTTACGGAACGGGTAATCTTGTTGTCTTTCGCTACAAGAAACAGACAGCACGATTGTCAGTGCTGCCGCCGCCAGATGTTTCATTCTCATGTTATTAAATTTTAGATATTGTATGATTTACGTTATAGCTTATTGTAAGATGTTTGTTATTAGATGTTTATTGCAACAAAATATCACCACAAAGCTAATGGTTTGCTTGTATTTCTTCAAGAAGAATTACTTAAAATAGGTTACTTCGTCCGTTATTTTTGCAAATGTCCTATTTTTGTAACGTTGAATAATAAAAAGAAAGAGAGATGAAGAAGTTATTATGTATGCTTTTAGTAGCTGTCGGGCTTATGTCCTGTGGGGATGATGACAAACCGTATATTCCGGAATTAAACAAGCTGACAAATGTGTCTTGTACGAAGAATGGCGCAACTTTTTTCACGGCGGAAATTACATACAAACAGGACCAGCAAATCAACCGTATTATATTGAATCAGGAAGGACACCAGTTTACCGATAATTATATTATTGTGGACAAAACGATTTCCGTTAACGGTGTAAAGATGGAGAACGGTTCCTTGACGAACCCGTTTGTCCATACGGTTTATACGTTGAAAGGAAATGTGATTGCCCGAAAGGAAGAAATGGCTGAGAATAAATATATGAGTAATACGGCATATACGGCAATCGATAATAGTTATGTCTATGAACGGAATTGGCTGAAATCGGTTTCGCAGGTTATCCAGTGGCCGAATGAGAATGGTTCGGGATACCAGACAAGGGATTTGGGCGAGGTCGATCGTTATACGTGGGAGGGCGGCAATGCTGTCCATTATGCTTATCTGCCACAGCAAGAGATTACCTATGAATATGGTTCCCAGATGCGTCCGGCCAATTTCCCGTTCCGGGTGATCAATACCTTCCAGCCGGTCGGCTTCGATGTCGTTTCTCCCGTCAACCTGATGTACGGGCTGATGAATCAGAATCTGCCTGCCCGTGCATATTGGTATAATGTGTCCGAAGCGGCGGATGTTTGTGCCGAATATACGTTCCGCTACACAATGTCCAGTGATTATATCACAGGTATGACAATCGAAGAAAAGATCAACCCTGTAAACGGGGTTGAAGCCGAAAGCAATACATACGAATACACATTCACCTATAATTTTGTAGCGGAACAGAAATAAAAGCGTGTTTATTTCAATAAGTCCGGGCGCAGCCGGGCAGTCCGTTCCTGGGCTTGCTGGAGGCGCCATTCCTCAATCTTGCGCTGATGGCCGGAAAGAAGCACTTCCGGCACTTTCCATCCGTTGTAATCGGCCGGCCGGGTGTAGACCGGCGGCGCCAGCAAATTGTCCTGGAAAGAGTCGGAGAGGGCGCTCTGTTCGTCACCGATCACTCCGGGAATGAGGCGTACGACCGCATCCGTAATAATGGCGGCGGCCAGTTCGCCACCGGTCAGGACATAATCGCCGACAGATATTTCCTTTGTGATCAGATGTTCACGGATGCGGTAGTCGATTCCTTTATAATGCCCGCACAGGATAATCAGGTTGTTCAGCAGCGACATGCCGTTGGCCATCGGCTGGTTGAATGTTTCCCCGTCCGGCGAGGTATAAATCACTTCGTCATATTCCCGTTCGCTTTTTAAGGCCGAGATTGCCCGGTCGATCGGTTCGATCTGCATCACCATGCCGGCTTCGCCGCCGAAAGGGTAATCGTCTACGCGCCGCCATTTGTCGGTGGTATAATCCCGAAGGTTATGTAAATATATTTCTGCCAGGCCCTTATCTTGTGCCCGTTTGACAATGGAGCAATTCACCATGCCCTCGATCATCTCTGGAAGTACGGTCAGTATGTCTATACGCATAAAACTATATTTCTGATTTTTCGTACAAAGGTAGGGTTTAATTGTCAATTGTCAATTGTCCGTTGTTTATTATCCGGAAGGTATTGTATGATTTTTCCGGTACAGGTAGTTCACTTCTTGACAGATTTGAAACAATAAATAATGATTTATCGGTGCGTC
>ERZ791875.2117-NODE-2117-length-11228-cov-3.469435_pt1 | contig 11228 bp, 9 predicted proteins | sample MGYA00510278_ERZ791875 | MGnify/ENA primary metagenome ERZ791875 (study PRJEB30046, sample SAMN00792078) | human gut metagenome | study: EMG produced TPA metagenomics assembly of the A metagenome-wide association study of gut microbiota in type 2...
TGGCTGGCGTTATCGAGTGATTGGCGGTATCAATTAGCCGGCGTTATTGATGAGCCGGTGTTGTCGATTAGCCAGCGTTATCGACCGGCACTGAAGCATGCAGTACCCACTGCCCGCGTTTCTCCCGCACATCCCAATCCCCGTGCGCATGCAGCACACGCTCCCGATAGTACGCAAGCCCGGAATGCCGCCCCCTCAAACGTCGCGTCACCTTGACGCGGACGGTCCGTCACATCAATGGTGACGCGGTCCTGAGCGGCGGAAACCAGCACCACGTAACGCTGCGTCGAATCGGCATACCTGGCGATATTGCCAAACAATTCCCGCAGAAAATCGGCGACAAACACTGTGTCTGAGTTATTCAGTGCATCGATGCCCCCAGCGACAATAACGTCGCCGACACACCCCATGCGCCGCAATCGCGCGCCGCCGCTGGCAAGTCTGATGGCAAGGCTGATGGCGCGCCCCAGTCACCCCTTGCAGTTTTCTGTATAAGTGGATTTTGGCTCCAAACGCACCACTCCGTCATCGCCGTCAGTCACTCCCACAAAAAACTTGAGCCAAACATACTCAACTTTTTGTGTTGAAATTGGGAATAGAACTTGCCAAATGGAAGTTGAGTGATGTAGGCTCAAGTTTGGAAGGTCCAAGAGACGACCAATCGGAACTTGGGCAAAGAACGTAAGAACAAACGAGTAATTAAGGAGCACACATTATGGCACGTGCAGTTGGTATCGATCTGGGAACCACGAATTCCTGCATCGCAACTCTTGAAGGTGGCGAGCCCACCGTTATCGTCAACGCTGAAGGCGCGCGCACCACGCCGTCTGTGGTGGCCTTCTCCAAGTCCGGCGAGATCCTCGTCGGCGAAGTGGCCAAGCGTCAGGCCGTGACCAACGTTGACCGCACTATTTCTTCCGTCAAGCGCCACATGGGCTCCGACTGGACCGTCGACATCGACGGCAAGAAGTGGACCCCGCAGGAGATTTCCGCGCAGATCCTGATGAAGCTGAAGAGGGATGCTGAGGCCTACCTCGGCGAGCCCGTCACCGACGCCGTCATCACCTGCCCGGCATACTTCAACGACGCCCAGCGTCAGGCCACCAAGGACGCCGGCAAGATCGCCGGCCTGAACGTCCTGCGTATCATCAACGAGCCGACCGCAGCCGCTCTGGCCTACGGCCTTGAGAAGGGCAAGGAAGACGAGCGCATCCTGGTCTTCGACCTCGGCGGCGGCACCTTCGATGTCTCCCTGCTGGAGATTGGCAAGGATGACGACGGCTTCTCCACCATTCAGGTTCAGGCCACCAACGGCGACAACCACCTCGGTGGTGATGACTGGGATCAGAAGATCATCGATTGGCTGGTTTCCGAAGTCAAGAACAAGTACGGCGTCGACCTGTCCAAGGACAAGATCGCGCTGCAGCGTCTGAAGGAAGCCGCTGAGCAGGCGAAGAAGGAGCTCTCCTCCTCCACCTCCACCAGCATCTCCATGCAGTACCTGGCCATGACCCCTGACGGCACCCCGGTGCACCTGGATGAGACTCTGACCCGTGCGCACTTCGAGGAAATGACCTCCGACCTGCTGGGTCGCTGCCGCACGCCGTTCAACAACGTGCTGCACGACGCCGGCATCTCCGTGAGCGACATCGACCACGTGGTGCTCGTCGGTGGTTCCACTCGTATGCCCGCCGTCAAGGAACTCGTCAAGGAGCTCACCGGTGGTAAGGAAGCGAACCAGTCCGTGAACCCGGATGAGGTTGTGGCTGTCGGTGCCGCCGTGCAGTCCGGCGTCATCAAGGGCGACCGTAAGGACGTCCTGCTTATCGACGTGACCCCGCTGTCCCTCGGTATCGAGACCAAGGGTGGCATCATGACCAAGCTCATCGATCGCAACACCGCCATCCCGACCAAGCGCTCCGAGGTCTTCTCCACCGCTGAAGACAACCAGCCGTCCGTGCTGATTCAGGTCTACCAGGGTGAGCGTGAGTTCGCTCGCGACAACAAGCCGCTGGGCACCTTCGAGCTGACCGGCATCGCTCCGGCTCCGCGTGGCGTCCCGCAGATCGAGGTCACCTTCGACATCGACGCCAACGGCATCGTGCACGTGTCCGCTAAGGACAAGGGCACCGGCAAGGAGCAGTCCATGACCATCACCGGTGGTTCCGGCCTGCCGAAGGACGAGATCGACCGCATGGTCAAGGAAGCCGAAGCTCATGAGGCTGAGGACAAGAAGCGCAAGGAAGACGCCGAGACCCGCAACCAGGCCGAGGCCTTCGCCTACTCCACCGAGAAGCTCGTCAACGACAACAAGGACAAGCTCTCCGACGACATCGTCAAGGAAGTCACCGACAAGGTCAACGCTCTGAAGGAAGCCCTGAAGGGTGACGACACCGAGAAGGTCAAGACCGCTCAGACCGAGCTGATGACCGCCGCCCAGAAGATCGGCCAGGTCCTCTACGCCCAGCAGGGTGCCGAGGGTGCTGCCGCTGGTGCTGACGGTGCCGGCGCTTCCGCTGGCTCCGCCTCCGGTTCCGACGACGACACCGTCGAGGCCGAGGTCGTGGACGACGATGACGACAAGGACAACAAGTGATGTCCGAGTTCAACAAGGACGACTACCTGAACGACCTGCCGGATCCCTCAGATGCTGAGGCTGCCGCTCAGGCCTCTTCAGGGGCTGACGCCTCCGCCGAGTCCGGCTCTGCGCAGGATTCGGCTGCCCAGGCTCCTTCCAATGAAGGAGCCGACGCGGCTCCTGCCGCAGCTGAGGGAGAGAAGACTGGCGAAGGCCAGTCCGATTCCGCAGACACCCTCACCCCGCTCGGCAAGGCCAAGAAGGAAGCCGCAGACTACCTCGAAGCCCTGCAACGCGAACGTGCGGAGTTCATCAACTACCGCAATCGCACGCAGAAGGAGCAGGAGCGCTTCCGCCAGCACGGCATCATCGACGTGCTGACCGCGCTGCTGCCCGCCCTCGACGATATCGACCGCATTCGCGAACACAGCGAGATGGACGACTCGTTCAAGGCCGTCGCCACCAAGATTGACAAGGCCTTCGAGAAGTTCGGTGTCGAGAAGTTCGGCGAAAAGGGCGAGGACTTCGACCCCACCAAGCATGACGCGATCCTGCACAAGCCGGACGCGGATGCCGAAAAGGAAACGGTTGACACCGTGGTCGAGGCCGGCTACCGCATCGGCGATCGCGTAATCCGCGCCGCCCGAGTAGTAGTAGCCTCCCCGCAAAACTGACATCCAGCTCGCTGCAATGAGTTGATATTTACCTTGGCTCCCCTCTCTGAGGGGAGCCAATCATAAAGACTTTTCTAGAAAGGAGACATGAATGGCTGAAAACGAATGGCTCAGCAAAGACTTCTACAAAGTCCTTGGTGTCTCCAAGGACGCTTCGGACGACGACATCAAGAAGGCGTACCGCAAGCTCGCCCGCAAATACCATCCTGACGTCAACAAGACCAAGGAAGCCGAGGAGAAGTTCAAGGACATCTCCGAAGCCTATGACGTGCTGAGCAAGAAGGAAGATCGCCAGAAGTACGACGCGATTCGTCAGTTCGGCATGGGCGGTGCCCGCTTCGCCGGCGGTTCCGGCGGCTTCGATGCTTCCGGTTTCTCCGACATCTTTGGTTCCATGTTCGGCCAGGGTGCCGGCGGCAATGGCTCGCGCATCCGCTTCTCCACTTCGGGCGGCGGCCCCAACAACATCAACGACATCTTCTCGATGTTCGGCGGTGCTGCAGGTCAGGGCGGCCAGCCGTATGGCGGCTACGGCCAATCGCCGTACGGCAATGCCGGCGGCTATGGCTATGAGGAGGCCCCGCGCCCCGAAAACGGCGAGGACCGCAACTCCAAGATCAGCCTGACCCTGCGTCAGGCGGTCAAGGGCGCTACCGTGTCCCTGTCCGTGGACGGCAAGAAGTTCAAGGCCCACGTGCCTGCGGGCGTCAAGGACGGACAGAAAATCAAGCTGGCCGGCAAGGGCAAGCTAGGCATCAACGGCGGCAAGGCCGGTGACCTGTACCTGCACGTCACCGTCAAGCCCGATGCCACATTCTCGATGCGCGGCCATGATATCGTCATGGACCTGCCCGTCACCGTGGGCCAGGCCGTGGCCGGTGGCAAGGTCGAGGCCAAGGATATCGACGGCAATCCCGTTACCTTCAAGGTGCCGGCAGGCTCCAGCTCCGGCGCGGAAGTCAAGCTCACGGGACTTGGCGTCCAGCGCAGCAACCAGCCGGGCGATCTGATCGGCCGTGTGCAGATCATGGTCCCCGCCAAGCCGGGTCTGGCCGTCAAGCACGCCGCCAAAGAATTCGACGAAAAAGCCGGCGACTATCTCAGCCTGTAATCAGGAGGTGAACAATGGCGCGGTTAGCCAACCAGATGAAGCAGTTATACGCGATGTGCGCAACCGCGCTCGTGATGGGCAGGGCCGATCTCGACGGAGCCGATGACGTCGGCTTCGACATCGAACTGCCCATCTTCACCGTCGGCCAGACCGCCGAGTTGGCCAACATTCACCCCCAGACTCTCCGTCAGTACGACCGCCTCGGTTTGGTTCGTCCGCAGCGCACCGATGGCGGCGCACGCCGCTACTGCCTGCGCGACATTGCCCGCCTGACCCGAGCTCAGCGCCTGAGCCAGGATGAGGGCATCAACCTTTCCGGTATCGCGCGCATTTTGGTCCTCGAAGAAGAGAATCGCCAACTGCGCCGCGAAGTCAAACGCATGCAAACCGGCGACCAGGAGAGCGTTTTCGCCGCAGGCCGTGACGGCAATATCGTGGAGATACAACGCTCCAACCGCCCGCCTCTGGCGCAACGCCATCCGCCGCGAAACCCGCGAACTGCCCGGCCGCGATACTGCCGCCGATATCGCTGCCGGCGCCACCGGCGACTCCAACTACACTCCCGCCGACTCCAAGTCCATGGTCCTGTGGGGTTGGTGAGTCTGGCCGCATTGCTTCGATTCCTTCTCCATTCGTAAAACTGTTTGTTATCTCACATCGGGCAGCTGCCGAAAAGCACGAATCTTCTTGACGGAGATGTCAAGGTTTGTTACGGTGACGTGCGAAAACCGATTCGTAAGGGGTGCTTTAGGCTGAGACGGTATGTGCCGAACCCTTCGAACCTGTGAGCTAACACTCGCGTAGGGAATGCGACGGTTGAACTCCTCTGTTCGGCTCGGCATCCCATATGCGCGTTGAGAGAGAGGAAGCGTATGTCAATACGCAAGGAGCTGACCGCCCAGAACGTACTGCTGGGTTTCCAGCATGTGCTTGTTTCCAACGTCTGGCTTGATCCGGTGTTTGTGGCCGGAGCAATCGGCTTACCTATTGCCCTGTCGTCGAACATGATTAACGCCATCTTCATCGTCTCTGGTCTGGTTACTTTGGTTCAGGCCACTCGGCTGGTTCGCCTGCCGGTGGTGCAGGGGCCGTCAGCCGCGTTTGACGCGTTGATGATCGCGGCAGGTACGGCCGGCATGCTGGGGGCGGCGAGTTCGTCCATTCTCATCGCTTCGCTTGTGTTCCTGTTGCTGTGCCTGACCGGTGTGATAGAGCGGATGCGGTTCCTGTTCTCTCCGATGATTTCGGGCGTGGTCATCTTTATGGTCGGTGTCTCGCTGTCTGGATTCACGCTGAGCGAGTTTCTAGGCGGGGCTCCCGGCGACAAGACGTTCGCCGATCCGCACATCCTGACCGTGTCGATTCTGACCACGGCGATTGTGCTTGTCCTGTCGTTGCTCGGCAAGGGCCTGCTCAAGTCGTTCTCATTCCTCATCGCGCTCGTCGTCGGCACCGTGGTCGCCGCAGCGTTTGGCATGGTGGACTTCTCTCCTGTGGCATCCAAGGGATGGTTGGGCCTGCCGACCTTCCTGCCCTACGGTCCGTTCACATTTGACTGGAAGATCTTCATCCCGTTCTTCATTGCCTACATGGTTGCCGTCATGGAAGCTCTCGGCGTCTATCAGGCGGCTTCTGAGATTCAGGGCACGTCCCTCGAACGCAAGCAGGTGCGCTACGGTCTTGCCGGCGAGGCGGCCGGTTCAGCCATTTCCTCGCTGATTGGTGGATTCACCACCACCGCCTACCCGCAAAATGTCGGCCTGCTCAACCTGACCGGCGAAGGCAAGTTGCGCACGCGCACGCCTGTGATCATCGCCGCTGTGCTGTTGCTGATTCTGGGCTTCGTGCCAAAGGCGGGCGCGTTGCTGTCCGTCATTCCCTCGGCAGTCGTCGGAGGCATTTTCCTGCCGGCTGCGGCCAGCCTAATCGTGACCGGCCTGCGCGCCCTGCGCAAGGTCGCTGATGACGAGCGCCGTCAAACGGTCATCGGCATGTCTCTGTTGCTCGGCATCGCCCTGCCCAAGGCGCTCTCCGGCCTGACCGGCGGCGCAAGCGTGTTCTTTGGCAACAACATCATGGTCGGTGTATTCAGCGCCATCATTCTCAATGCGCTTTTCGTCGCTCTTCCGGATTTGGTGGCGAAGCATCGTGCGCCGGCGTCCGTGGATGTTCCAGCAGCCGATCCGGCGGATGGGACTGGCGCTGCGGCGTACGATGAACGATAATGCTGGTTGATATTGGATATTGACAGGAGCGATGCAATGACTGATGTGATGGATGACGCGCGTCGTATCAAGCGCGGGATTCTGGATTTTATCCATACCTATGGCTGTGAGCAGGCCCCGGAAGAGGCGTTTGGTGCGTTGGCGCGCGACGTGTTCATCTATCAGTACACGTATGATCTGCCGTACCGTCGTTACTGCGCGGCTAAACGCGTCACCCCCGCAACGCTCAAGGATTGGCGGGAGATTCCGCCGATGCCGGTGGACGGGTTCAAGCACCTTGACCTTTCGACCATACCGACCGAGCAGTGCGAAGCCGTATTCATGACGAGCGGAACCACGCATGGCGGCAAGATGCGTGGGCGCAACTTCCATCCCGATCTTGAGGTGTGGGATGAATCAATGATTGTGCCGTTCCGTCATTTCATCATGCCGGATCGAGAGCGTATCCGCATCGCCGTGATTTCGCCGGCATGGGACATGAACCAGAACTCCTCCCTGTCGCGCTACCTTACCAAGGCCGTGGAGTGCTGCGGCAGCGAAGGCAGCGGTGTGTTCTTCGACGAGCATGGACTCAAGTTCGATGAAATCATCGCCTTCCTTAACCGTGCGGTGTCTGACGGTGAACCGGTGATGCTGATGGGTGTCTCGTCGTCCTATCTGTATCTGTTCGATTACCTGCATGAGCATGATCTGACGTTCGCGCTGGCCCCCGATAGCCGGTTGTTCGACACTGGCGGCTTCAAGAGCACTAAGCGCGACATCACCGAAGACCAGATGCTTGATGAGCTGGAACAGACACTGGGGGTGCCGCGCCACCACTGCGTCAACATGTATGGCATGACCGAGTTGAGCTCGCAGATCTATGACCAAAATATTCTGTCGTGGTATACGGATGGCACCAGCAACTATCTCAAGGCGAACCCCGCCTGGGTGCGCACGGTCTTCCTCGATCCGGAAACGCTGACTCCCGTCAAGGATGGTGAGACCGGTGTGATAGCCCATTACGACCTTGCCAATTGGAATTCATGCATCGGTATTCTGACCGAGGACCTCGGCCATCGGACCCCGGACGGATTCCTGCTGCAGGGCAGGGCGAAGGGAGCCGAGGCTCGTGGGTGCTCAATCGCGGTAGACGAGGTCATCAGTGCCAACCGTTGATGAATCCGTGAGTCAGGCCATTGATGTCTTCCACCTGCCCTCGGGAGTGGATGTTTCGGATTACGAAATCTATGAGGTCGCCACATCGGATGGGGTGAAGCGTTTGCGCTATCCGCGACTGGATGGCTCAAAGGTGACTTCCCTTGCCAAGCAGCTTGTCGATGTTCGCAACCGCACGCTTGCCGCGATGAGTGTCAACGATATTCTCGACATCGTGGCCGACGCGGCCCAACTATGGGCCGATCCGGATTTTGAGCTGCGGCGTCAGGCTGAACTGCTGATTCCCGCAATCACCGGATATGAGCCTGACATGGTGCGGATTGAGCTCAAACGGTATATGCGCCAGTTCAGGCGTCGTGAACTGCTCCGGTTCCTTGACTCCGAAATCGGTCAGCCGTCTATGCTCGACGAATTCCGGCCGAACAAGGCGGGGGGATACTCTAAATATGTGGGCCCAGCGCTCACCTATCAGGTGTTCTCCAGCAATGTGCCGGGGATTCCCGTGTGGAGCATGGCGATGACCCTGCTGGTCAAAGGCGCGATTCTTGGCAAATCTTCATTTTCCGAGCCGGTGATGCCTGCGTTCTTTGCTCGCAGCATTGCGATGGTCAATTCCGACCTCGCTGATGCCATTGCGGTGGTTCCATGGAAGGGCGGCTCGCAGCAGCTCGAGGATTCAGCCATCGATGCGGCCGATGCCGTGATTGTTTACGGTTCTTCGCAGACTACCAAATTGATTGCGGGCAAAGTCGCCGGGTCCAAGCCCTGTCTAGGTTACGGAGCAAAAGTCGGGTTGGCGTTCATTGGCCGAGAGGCTTTGCGTCCTGATACCTATGCCGATACCGTGCATCGTGTGGCTGTTGACATCGCCACATATGACCAGCAAAGCTGCCTGGCTCCGCAGACCGTGTTCGTGGAGACTGATGGAGCCCTCACCCCTCGTGAAGTGGCTCAGCTGCTCGGTGGCGAGCTTGAGAATCAGCAGCGCAAATATCCGCGCTCCGTATTGAGTGACGCCGAGAACGTGGCCATTCAGCGGGCGCGCACCGACGCTGAGATGAGAGCCTTGATGGGCGGGAAGGCCGCGGTGTTCGCCAGTGGCCATAGCACGGCATGGTCGGTGCTGTATCGAGAACTTGACGGTAGCGGTGCCGACGAGGATGTTGCTTCGCTGATGTCGCCGTTGAACCGCACCGTCAACGTGGTGGCGGTGCCAGATTTGTTGGACGCTGCCAGAAGACTGACTTCCTGCCGTGGCTGGCTGCAGAGCTGCGGTGTCGCTGTGGATTCAACCAGACTGTTTGGTCTTGCAGATACATTGGCCGAGGTCGGTGTGAATCGCATCTGTCCGCTCGGTGAGATGGATCGGGCGAAATCCGGCTGGCATCATGATGGGGGCTTCAACCTCATCGATCTGTTGCGCGCGGTGGATGTCGAACGCGGCAGCGACGCGTACAGCGATTCGTTCGATATGGATATGGAATAGGCCTGTGCTGTTGCGGGCAGCAGAGGCTGGTAGCAGGGCGAAAGGCAAGGGTAATGACAGAGCAAAGCGATATGGCACGGCGTCCAATGGTGAATCTGGATGGCAGAACAGCGATCATCACCGGTTCCGGCAAGGGCATAGGAGCGGCTGTGGCGAAATGCCTGGCATCGCACGGAGCCGCTGTCGTCATCAATTACGTACATGACGCCGCCAGCGCGCAGCGCACTGCTGAAGACATCCACTCGCTGGGAGGCTTGGCTATAGCTGTACAGGCGGATGTTTGCGATGAATCGCAATCTTCCAAGCTGGTGGGTACCGCTGTCGACTCATTCGGCGGCGTGGACATCTTAGTGAATAATGCTTTCGGACGCTTCTCCTTTGACCCGCGTCGCCGTTCCACTTTTGCTGGAGGCGATTGGGATGAGTTTAGCGCACAGATCGAGGGATGCCTGCATGGTGCATATCTGATGTGCTCACATGTGGTGCCGCTGATGCGAGCCCAGACCTCCGGGCGTATCATCAACATCTCCAGCAATCTGGTCGATTCGCCCATCGTGCCCTACCATTCGTATATCACTGCCAAAGGCGGCTTGATCGGCATGACCCGCTCTCTGGCCCAGGAGCTGGGCGGCTTCGGCATTACCGTTAATGCCATTGCCGCAGGTTTGACGGCCGGAACCGCATCCAGCGCAGCCACCACCGAGGATGTTCGTGAACGAATCATTGCCATGACGCCTCTTGGCCGCCTTGCCCGTCCCGATGACATCGCCGGAGGGGTCGCGTTGTTGGCGTCCGACATGGCCGGCTTCATTACCGGACAATGTCTGCACGTCGATGGTGGGCTGACCATGCGCTGAGGCGCAGGGGCGGTGTGCTGACGCGCTATGGTTGTCGCATCCGGTTGGTGCAATGGAATGCAGCAAGAGTAAAGGCGCCAATTGGCGTGCGGGCATGCGGACGGAGGTAACTATGCTGCTCAAAGCCGTGTTCTGGGATTTGGACGGTACTCTCATCGATTCTGAGCCGCTCTGGCATGACGGTGAGATTGAGATCGCGCACAACAATGGCGGCGAGTGGAACGAGGACCTCGGTTGGGAGTGCTCCGGCACTCCGGTGCCACACGTGGCAGAGGTCATGATTGCGCATGGCTGCACATTGAGCGTTCCCGAAATCGACAAGCAGCTCAAGGATTATGTGTTCAAGGCGGAGGTCGAACGTCTGCCGTGGATTCCTGGTGTGCAAGACGTGCTGCGTTCGCTCAAGGAAGCCGACATCCCATCCATGCTGGTCACTACTTCGCCTCGCCGCATGGCCGAGAACATCATGAAGCAGGCTGATGGATTGCTTGCCGGCTACGTCTGCGGCGATGATCCGTACGAGCACAAGCCGAGCCCTGCCCCATATCTGGCCGCGGCTGAGAGACTCGGCATCGCGCCTGAAGACATGGTCAAGTGCGTGGTAATGGAAGATTCCTCATCCGGTCTGCGCTCCGGCGCTGCCTCGGGGGCCACACTGATTGCGCAGACTGGCTGGATTCGCACCGACACTTCCGGCCTTGGCCAGTTTGCCTCCATCGACTCGTATGAGGGCATCGATGCGGCCGCGCTGGACGCCTTTGTGCGGCAGCGTTTGGGGGAGTAGAAATTTCGTTTGTATTGCGGAGTTTGTGTGGGAAACCCCAGTCGACCTGATGTTATAGGCCGGCTGGTAGGGTATTTGACGGTTTGCATATAACTGTCGTCTGGTTCATTGGGCTGGCAGCTCAATACAAGATTTAGGACTCATAGGAAACACATGGGCTTCGTTAATTTCATCATCGAACTGCTGAAGGATCCGCGTGCCGCGATTGCCGGTTGGATTGCCATGGGCGTGGCGCCGACCCTCGGATTCATCTTCCTCATCGTATTCATCGAAACGGGCGTGGTGTTCTTCCCGTTCCTGCCCGGTGATTCGCTGTTGTTCGCGGCCGGCGTGTTCGCAGCCCCGGATGCTGCGA
>ERZ791875.2118-NODE-2118-length-11228-cov-3.398729_pt1 | contig 11228 bp, 8 predicted proteins | sample MGYA00510278_ERZ791875 | MGnify/ENA primary metagenome ERZ791875 (study PRJEB30046, sample SAMN00792078) | human gut metagenome | study: EMG produced TPA metagenomics assembly of the A metagenome-wide association study of gut microbiota in type 2...
ATGCCAATTATTGTGGTGGAAAATAAAGGAATATCTGCGCAGGAATATATTTTGAGCATTACTTTTTTTACCTTTGTCGGTAGACTAAACGATAGTAGGTATGAAAAAGAAACTTATCTTTTCTTTATTAGTTCTGGCCGGCGCCCCGTCGTTATTGATGGCGGCTGACGAAGCACGTCTGTTGCGTTTCCCGGCTACGAATGGCAATGAGATTGTTTTCTCGTATGCAGGCGATCTTTACAAGGTCCCGGCTACAGGTGGCGAAGCACAACGCCTGACTTCGCATGTGGGATATGAGATGTTTCCCCGTTTTTCCCCCGATGGCAAAACGATTGCGTTTACCGGCCAATATGATGGTAACACGGAGGTGTACACCATGCCGGCAACCGGTGGGGAACCGTTGCGTGTGACCTATACGGCCACTAATAGCCGTGATGATTTGGGCGACCGCATGGGCCCGAATAACATTGTGATGAACTGGACGCCTGACGGTAGCCGGATCGTGTACCGGAACCGTATCGGCGACGGATTCACGGGAAAGCTCTTTACTGTTGATAAGGAGGGAGGCTTGTCCGATGTGATTCCACTTCCCGAAGGAGGCTTTTGCAGTTATTCTCCCGATGGCAAGCAGTTGGCTTATAACCGCGTTATGCGTGAGTTCCGTACCTGGAAATACTACAAAGGCGGTATGGCCGACGATGTGTGGATCTATAATCCTGAAAAGAAGACAGTAGAAAATATTACGAATAATCCGGGCCAGGATATTATCCCGATGTGGATCGGAGATGAAATCTTCTATATCTCCGACCGTGACCGGACGATGAACATCTTTGTCTACAACACGAAGACCAAACAAACCGGCAAGGTCACAAACTTTACCGAATACGACGTGAAGTTCCCGAGTGCGAACGGTAACACCATTGTCTTCGAGAATGGCGGTTATATTTATAAGATGGATGCTACGGCCAAGAAACCGGAAAAGGTTAATATAACGCTGACTTCCGATAATGTTTACGCCCGTAGCGAGATCAAAAACGGAGCCGATTATATTACGGAAGCAAGCCTTTCTCCTGATGGCGAACGCCTGGTTGTGACAGCCCGGGGAGAAGTGTTCAATCTGCCGGCCGACAAAGGAGTGACGAAGAATATCACCCGTTCGCCGGGAGCGCATGACCGGGATGCACAATGGTCGCCCGATGGTAAATATATCGTTTATATCTCCGATGTAACCGGTGAAACGGAACTTTATATGCAGGAAGCTGCCGGAGGCGAACCGATCCGGTTGACGAAGAATAACGACACTTATATTCGTGGTTTCGAATGGAGTCCGGATGCCAAAAAGATTGTTTATACGGATCGTAAGAACCGTGTGAACTTGTTGGATGTCGCTTCCAAACAGGTGACGACTTTGTTGCAGGACCCGATGGGCGAACCCCGCGGCGTTACCTTCTCACCCGATAACAACTGGTTGACTTATACCCGTACAGCCGATAATGATTACAGCATCGTATATGTATATGACATTGCCGGTAAGAAGGAATATCCGGTGACGGATAAATGGTATAACTCCTCTTCTCCGGCATTCAGCACGGATGGCAAATACCTGATTTTCGCTTCAGCACGCGATTTCAATCCGACATACGGATCGTTGGAATGGAACCATGTCTATAATAACATGTATGGTGTCTATCTTGCGCTGTTGTCGAAAGATACGCCTTCTCCTTTTATGGAAAAGGATGCCGAGGTGGCTGTAGCGAAAGAAGAAACAGCGAAGAAAAAGGATGAGCTAAAGAAAGAAGAAGCCACCATTGCGACAGTCAAGATCGATTTCGACGGTATCACGGACCGTATCATTAAACTTCCGGTGAACCCTTCTTATTATGGGAATTTCTACTCGGATGGCAACAAAGTTTATTACGGAAGCCGTGGCGGAACGAAAGTCTTTGACCTGAAAAAACAGAAAGAAGAAGTTGTTGCCGACGGTGCTTCGATGGGTGTGGAGCCCGGTAGCAAGAAGGCTGTTTTCTTTAAAAAAGGTGAGCTTTATGTGACGGATATTCCTTCCGGTAAGGCAGACCTGAGTGAACCTGTCAACCTGTCGAATATGAAAATCACAGTCGATTATCCGCAGGAATGGGCACAGATATTCGATGAAGCATGGCGTGCTTACCGGGATGGCTTCTATCTCGAAAATATGCATGGTGTGGACTGGAAAGCTGTCAAGGCTAAATATTCCGTGTTGCTTCCCTATGCAAAGACCCGTTTGGACCTGAACTATATCATCGGTGAGATGATCGGCGAGCTTTGCAGTGGCCACGCTTATGTGAATCCGGGCGAAACGGAACGCCCCGAACGGGTGAAGACCGGTTTGCTGGGAGCAGAGATATCGCGTGATAAAAGTGGCTTCTTCCGTCTGGAAAAGATCTTGCCGGGAGCATCCTGGAGCAAGGAACTTCGTTCTCCGCTGACTGAACCGGGTATCGAAGCAAAGGCCGGCGAGTTTATCGTTGCTATCGACGGTGTACCGACAAACAGTGTGAAGGATATGTATTCCTTGCTGGTCGGCAAGGCGGATGTGCCGACTGAAATCATGCTGAACAGCAAGCCGCAACTGGCCGGTGCCCGCAAGATCGTGATCAGCCCGCTTGCAGAAGAATACTCTTTGTATCATTATAACTGGGTACAAGACAATATAAAGAAAGTTGACAAAGCTTCGAACGGCAAGATCGGTTACATCTACATCCCGGATATGGGTGTGGAAGGATTGAATGAATTTTCCCGCTATTTCTATCCGCAGTTGGATAAGGAAGGACTGATTATCGACGACCGTGCGAATGGTGGCGGTAACGTCTCGCCAATGATTCTCGAACGCCTTGCGCGCGAACCGTACCGTCTGACGATGCGCCGGGGTTCTGCCCGCGTCGGAACAGTGCCCGATGCCGTACAGGTCGGCCCGAAAGTCTGTCTGATCAATAAATACTCGGCTTCCGACGGCGACCTCTTCCCCTGGGGCTTCCATGCTTTGGGACTGGGCAAACTGATCGGAACGCGTACCTGGGGAGGTATTATCGGTATCAGCGGCTCCCTGCCTTATATGGATGGAACGGATATCCGCGTGCCTTTCTTCACCAGCTATGATCCGAAGACCGGCAGCTGGATTGTCGAGAACCACGGGGTCGATCCCGACATCCTGATCGACAATGATCCGATCAAGGAATGGAACGGTGAAGACCAACAGTTGAATCGGGCCATCGAAGAGGTGATGAAAGAACTCCAGAACCGCAAGCCTCTTCCCGGAATTCCGGCTCCGCGAGATTTCAGTAAATAAAAATAGATCGATATGGACAAACGTGTTTTAAGTTTCACTTCTTTAGGCCTTTTGGCTTCTTTTGCGCCTTCTTTGCAGGCGCAAAAGGATAGCCGCCCCAATATTCTGGTGATTTTGGCAGACGACCTGGGCTTCTCCGACATCGGTTGTTACGGTGGGGAGATTCAGACCCCGAATTTGAACAAACTGGCCGAGAACGGCTTGCGTTTCACTCATTTCTACAATACCAGCCGCAGTTGTCCGACGCGTGCATCGCTTTTGACCGGCTTGTATCAGCATCAGGCCGGTATCGGACGCATGACGTTCGATGACCATAAACCCGGCTACCGGGGGACGATGACGCACAACGGCGTGACCATAGCCGAAGCGCTCGGCAGTGCCGGCTATAACACCGCCTGGGTCGGCAAATGGCATGTGGCCGAAACGCCCCTTCGCCCCGACCAGCGGCAATGGCTGGCCCATCAGGTGCACCACGATGAGTTTGCCCCGAAAGACAATTACCCGCTGAACCGCGGATTCAAGGATTGTTACGGCACGATCTATGGCGTGGTCGATTATTTTGACCCCTTCAGCCTGGTCAGTGGCGACAAGCCGGTGGATACTGTCCCCGACGATTACTACAGTACGATCGCACTGGCGGATACGGCTGTCGCTTATGTAAACAAGTATGCCGCTTCGGACAATCCTTTCTTTATGTATCTGGCCTTCCACTGTCCGCATTGGCCGTTGCACGCCCTGCCGGAAGATATCAAGAAGTACGAAGATACCTATAAATGCGGCTGGCAGGCGATCCGTGAAGCCCGCTACGAGCGCATGAAAAAGATGAAGCTTTTCGGCGATGCCGACGATTTCCTCTCCCCGCGCCAGTTCTCCGATTCCTGGGACGAAAATCCCGATAAAGAATGGGATGCCCGTGCGATGGCTGTCCATGCTGCCATGGTCGACCGGATGGACCAGGAGATAGGACGGGTGATAAAAGCCCTCGAAGAGACCGGTCAGCTGGATAACACCCTGATCCTTTTCATGTCCGACAACGGTTGCAGCAACGAAGACTGCCAACTCTATTCGGAAGGCGAGAACGATCGTCCGGCGGAAACCCGCAAAGGCGAAAAGATCGTTTATCCGCGCAAGAAAGAGGTGATGCCCGGCCCGGAAACTACGTATGCTTCAGTCGGTGCCCGTTGGGCGAATGCAGCCAATACGCCTTTCCGTTATTGGAAAGCGATGTCGTATGAAGGTGGCATTTGCACCCCGATGATCGCTTATTGGCCGAAAGGCATTAAGCAACCGAAAGGCTCTATTAATACGCAGATGGGGCATGTGATCGATGTTATGGCAACCTGCCTGGATATATCGGGAACCCAATATCCGGCAGAATATCATGGAAATAAAATTCTCCCGCTGGCAGGAAAGAGCCTGCTCCCGGTCTTCCGGACCGGTGTACGTGATGGGCACCGCGAACTTTGCTTCGAACATTTCAACGAAAAGGCGCTGATCGATGCCTCCGGCTGGAAGATTGTATGGCCTAACGCCAAAAAGGCTTGGGAACTGTATGATTTGAATAACGACCGCAGCGAAATGCACGACCTGGCCGCACAATATCCCGAAAAGGTGAAGGAAATGGCAGCACGTTATGAGATGTGGGAGAAAGATTATATGGTAGAGCCTCGCCCCTGAAACAAATATTCTGAATCTAAACTTATTAGTATCAAATGGAGAGATTCGCAGCAATCGATTTTGAAACAGCCAACAACCAGCGCAGCAGCATATGCAGTGTGGGTATTGCTATTGTAGAGGACAACAAGGTTATAGACTCGATCTATAGCCTTGTCCGTCCTACTCCGAATTTTTATACCCGGTGGACGACAGCCGTGCATGGTATTACGATGCAGGACACGTTCGATGCGCCCGACTTTGAAGAGGTCTGGGCCGGTATCGCTGCCAAGTTGCAGGATATTCCGTTGGTGGCCCATAACAGCCCGTTCGACGAGGGTTGCTTGAAAGCCGCCCATCTTGCCTACGACCTGGCCTATCCCAAGTATAAGTTCTATTGCACCTGCCGCCTGTCCCGGCGGATGTATCCTTTCCTGGTCAATCATCAACTCCAGACCGTTGCCGCCCATTGCGGATACGATCTGATTTATCATCATCATGCGATGGCGGACGCTTATGCCTGCGCCCATATCGCCGCAACCATGATGCGGGAAAAAGGAGTGGAAAGGCTGTGCGATCTTTAGTTAGCAGACGGTTCGCCGGCTATTTTATCCACAACGATGGCGATCGCCCCGTCACCTGTTACGTTGCAGGCGGTGCCGAAGCTGTCCATCGCGATATAGAGGGCAATCATCAGGGCTTGAAGTGTCTCATTGAATCCTAACATACTCTGCAGCAGACCCAGTGCTGCCATGATAGCCCCGCCCGGAACGCCCGGAGCGGCAACCATCGTCACGCCTAACATCATGATGAAACCGGCCAGTGCCGTGAAAGTAACCGGCTCGCCCGACATATACATGATGGCCATTGCGCAGGCAGTAATCTTCATCGTACTGCCGGACAGGTGGATTGTGGCGCAGAGTGGAATCACGAAAATCGCGATTGTTTCCCGCACGCCGTTCTTGACCGCCTGTGCTAATGTCACAGGAATTGTGGCGGCTGAGGACTGTGTCCCTAAGGCTGTCGCATAGGCCGGAAGCATATTCTTTAGCAGTTTGAGCGGATTCTTACCGCTGACGCCTCCGGCTATGGAGAACTGGATAAGCAGCAGTAACACATGCAGGACGAATATCACGATGATGACTTTCAGGAACATGGTGATCACGCTCAATACCTGTCCGCTCACCGTCATGTTCAGGAAGATACCGAAGATATGGATCGGCAGCAAAGGAATGATTACCACCTCAATCAGTTTGATAATGATCTTCTGGAAATCGGCGAACGCATCCCGCAGAGTAGTTCCGTTGATATAGGAAAGGCCGAGCCCGATCGTGAAAGAGAGTAACAAGGCTGTCATGACGTCCATCAACGGCGGCATGGCAACCGTGAAATAGGGTTGCAGCATGAAATCTTCGGGATTCTCCATCGCGGTCAACTCCGCATTGACCGGAAGGATATGCGGGAAGATAGCTGAGCTGCTGAAATAGGTAAAGAAGCCGGAAAAGATAGTCGAGCCGTAAGCGATCAGTGCCGTTATCGCTAACAGTTTGCCTGCCCCTTTGCCCAGATCGCCGATGGCCGGCGTGACCAATCCTAAGATGATAAGCGGGATCGAGAACGACAGGAAGTTCCCAAACAAAGAATTAAACGTAACAAAGATGCGGGCGATCCCGCCGGGCAGGAACTGCCCGAACACAACACCGGCTGCAATGGCAATGACGACCTTAGCCAGTAACGACACTTTCAGCTTTTTCATTTTTCCTTTTTATTTTGAACCCGAGCGCGGCAACCGTGATGCTCATCAACGGGCTGATTAGATTAAAGAAACAATAAGGCAGATAGGTGAATGTCGCGACCCCGAGGATCGTAGCCTGTGTCATACCGCAGGTGTTCCACGGGATCAGTACGGAAGTGACGGTGACCGAATCTTCCACCGTACGGCTCAGCAGGCGGCTTTCATAGCCCTTCTTTTCATAAATATCTTTGAACATATTTCCCGTCAGGATGATGGAAATATATTGGTCTGCCGTACAAATGTTGAGGAACAGCCCCGATGCAACCGTCGATGCAACCAGTCCGACCGTTCGTTTCATGAAGCGGAGGAACACAGACGTGATGCTTCCTAACATACCGCTTGCTGCCATTGCCCCGCCGAAACACATGGCACAAAGGATCAGCCATATGGTGTTCAGCATACCCGACATTCCGCGTGTGGAAACCAGGTCGTTCAGTTCCGTATTGCCCGTTTCGATCCCGGTGCTGCCATAGAATGTCATCAATAGGCCTTTGAAGTTGGATTGCATGTCTTGCACCGGTAAACCGGAAATCTCCTGCAACAGATGTGGTTGGAAGATTAGGGCGAAGAGTCCGGCTAATGCCGCCGAAATGAACAGTGTGACGATAGACGGAACCCGCTTTGCAATCATAATACCGGTCGCGACCGGAACGATCAGAAGCCAGGGTGTGATATGGAACGTACGGTCGAGCGCTACCGAATATTGTGCGATCTGGTCGGTTGCCGTTGCCTCGTGAGAAAGTCCTGCAACGGTAAAGATGATAAGCGTGATTACCAGAGAGGGTACCGTTGTAATCATCATATACCGGATATGTTTGAACAGAGGAGTGTCTGTCACTGATGAGGCAAGAATCGTCGTGTCGGAAAGCGGGGATATCTTATCTCCGAAGTAGGCTCCCGATATGATTGCCCCGGCAATCCATCCGTCGGAGAAACCTTGTGCCTGCCCGATGCCTAAGAGGGCGATCCCGATGGTGGCGATCGTCGTCCACGAACTTCCCGTCATGACTGAAACGACTGCACAAATGATGCACGTGGACGTAAGGAAAAAGTTAGGGTGGATAATCTGCATTCCGTAATAAATCAGGGTCGGGACGACACCGCTGATCATCCAGCTTCCCGACAGGGCACCGATAATCAGCAAGATGATCAGAGCTGTTGCGACTCCGGTGATATTGTTGATCATTGCCAGTTCCAGCGCTTTCCAGCGCACTTTGCTGTATGCCATGGCGATCAGGCAGCAGACAGCAGTGGCTGTAAGCAATACGATCTGGCTTCCGCCGCTGAGGGCATCGCTGCCGAACGTGCGTATTGTTACGAATAAAAGGGCTACCAAAACAAGTATGGGAACCAGGGAAAGTAGGGGCGAAGGAATCTTCGTCGGATTATGCTCCATTCTCAATAATACTTATTCTATGTGTTTACTCCGCAAATTTAATAGAAAAGCAATGAATTACTTCTATTATGTAAGTGATTTTAAGAACGTATTAATGATTTTGCAGTAATAATCCCTTTAACTCTTTTACGCCTTCCGAAGCTCCTTTACGGATGAACCGGATATCGTTGCGATAGGCTTTCACCTCTTTCGGGTCAATCAGGTAGATTGGCTGGCCCCGGCGGACGTAGTTAAGCAGTCCGGCCGCCGGATAGACATTGAGCGAGGTGCCGATCACCACGAAGATATCGCATTCTTCCACCAGGCGGATGGCCGGATCGATCATCGGGACCGCTTCGCCAAACCAAACGATAAAGGGGCGGAGTTGCACGCCGTACGGGTCCTTGTCGCCGATATGCAGGTCGGGGTTCTCGGGCGAGATATCGTATGTCGTATTCAAGTCGCGCACGGAGCAGGCTTTCATCAGTTCGCCATGCAGGTGGATGACTTGGCTGCTTCCTGCCCGTTCATGCAGGTTGTCTATATTCTGGGTGATGATCCGGACGTCGAACTCTTTTTCCAGTTCGGCAAGCCCGATATGCCCGGCGTTGGGTTTTGTGTTCAGCAATTCCCGGCGTCGCTGATTGTAAAAGTTGAGCACCAGTTCCGGATCGGCCGCAAAACCTTCCGGCGTCGCCACATCTTCCACCCTGTATTTCTCCCACAGTCCGTCCGAATCACGGAACGTCGAAATACCACTCTCGGCACTCATCCCTGCACCGGTCAGCACGACTAATTTCTTTTTCATAAGGCAGTTGTTCTATCAATCAATTTATCTATAGTCTCTATAAATTCAACAGTCATTGAATACATCTGCTTTGTCACCTCTTCGTCGAAGTAAACGAAATCGTCATAATCTCCATCCTGCCTGGCTGCAAATAAGTCTGAATAAAAGCGCATGCTGGATGTTGACAACTTCCCTGTCTTGACAAAATACAAACTCAACATTTGTCGTACTCCGCTATGTGTTTGCGCTTTTATTTCATGTTGTATCAATAATGCGGTTACAGCGTAAAAAGATGCATAATACATCCGGTTTACAGCTCCGTTCCAATAGCCGTTATCCAGCATTAAGCGTGCTTCGTCTAATGTCCGGTGAGCATTATCTTTGCGTAGTCGTACCAGTTCAATTCTTTCTTCATCTGTCATAATAAGATCCCTTCCCGCGTAACATTTTCATAAAAAGGAGTAACCAGTTTTCCCCAAAGGCTTTTAACACGGACGATAGGGTTGATAATGACTCCGGTATCTATCTCTATGTCGTAAAGCGGATAGGTAACAGCATGTCTGTCTTCCATCGTGACTCGTTCCTTATTGAGCAAAATAAGCACATCGATATCACTATCCGGCTTGGCGTCTCCCCTGGCTTCACTACCGAAAAGTATGGCCTGAGCATCCGGTGCTACCTGTTTTAATACATCTTTGATTCGATTGACTATTTCGGGACGTTTCATGACTGTTCCTTTCTTTTGTTATCACTTTACAAATATAGGAAAGAAAAATCATTCCGGCTTCCCAACTTTGCCTGCAAATAGGATGGCGCCTGTACTTTTTTCTTTCAGCACGTAGCCGAAGGGGTGGTCGAAACGGATTTCGGCGGGCTGGGAAGGCATTGCGGTTTCTAACATCCCTGCTATTGTGACGGCTGCCGCTTCCGTACCGGATTCATTCAGTTCGATGTATGTCTTCTGTTTCAGCAGCCCAAGATAGAGGTCATGCGCCGTTGACATATTGGCAAAGTTTGCATTAAATGAGTCGAATGCATCATGGATACCGAGGGCTGCCATGGTTTCGATCAGCTCTTTTTCTGTTTTGATCAGGAAGCGGGGAAGATATATCGTTACTTCAGCGGGATGCATATTCTCGTTCCAGTTAAGCCATGTTTCCACATCCAGATCCGCAATCACTTTGTCGAGATCTTTTTTCTTACGGTCGGCCGGGATGAAAAGGACCATGCTGAAAGCACCGTTCCCGTAAGGTAGTTCTATGACTTGTACGTCTTCGTCGACATAGTAATTGTGGCCTTGCGTCTGCCTCATGGTCGGGACCCTTACTATTCCGCCGTTTGCCAGATAGAACGTTTCGTCTTTCGTTTCCGATTCCTTAAACTCGTATTTCCAAAGACCTTTGAAGTAGATTGCATTGATCAGGTAGCTTACCGCACTGCCCGGTATATTATCGATGATCTCCGAGATCAACCCGTTTGTCTTTTGATTGCACCAGCTGTTGATCTTTTCCACTGTACTGTTGTCAAACGGTTCGTTGCTGACTTCCGCATTATAATAGGTCTGATTGGTCTGGATAAACTCCGGCAGCAGGGGAAAACCGTTTCTTACCCACAGGCTGTTGGCATTTGTGAAGATCGTCCGCCCGTCCAGTTTGGGTAGTTCGGTTTGCATCATTTGCACATACTCGTTGATTTGCTGGTTCGTGAAACCTTCAAAGCCGAGTGTTTTCTGCATCTCTGTATAGGTATTGCCGTCCGCTCCGTTCAGGACCATGCCCAGGCAAAGGCTGGCGCTCAAAGGCGAGATACAAAAGTTTTCCTTATCCTTTTCCGCTTTTGCAATTTCCCGGTAAAAGTCGAAGGAAAACCTTTGTACTTGTGTATTGATCTCACCAGATTTAGTTGACAGCGGAATGTCATAACGCGGAGTGTCTTTCCCGAAATCCCCGCCATCGTCATTTGTACAGGACAAAAGACAAAAGGTAAATAGAATCGCTGATAAGAGTGTTGTTTTCATAGGATAGATATTTTAAGTGCTTACTATTATATAGATGCACGCAGAAAGGAAATAGTTGCACGAAAAAGACAATAACCCCTCTTTTTGCCTGTTTTTCTATTTCGTCCGAAATCTTGATCGATTTTGAATTGACTCTTTTCACGGTTTTCGTCTTCTTTATTGACAACAGATGGAGCGACGTGCGCAGGCAGTTTGAAAAACCGTGCAATTTGATTGCGGGAAACCGGAAACACCGGCAAAGTGATAAAGCTTAACTCCCGGAGAATCGCCTGT
>ERZ791875.2139-NODE-2139-length-11149-cov-2.499459_pt1 | contig 11149 bp, 8 predicted proteins | sample MGYA00510278_ERZ791875 | MGnify/ENA primary metagenome ERZ791875 (study PRJEB30046, sample SAMN00792078) | human gut metagenome | study: EMG produced TPA metagenomics assembly of the A metagenome-wide association study of gut microbiota in type 2...
CACTTCAGACGTTTGAGCCATTACCACACCTATACCTATTATACAATAGGTAAGCAATAACAACATTCTTCTTTTCATCATAATTACACATTTAGATTTATTGTATAAGTCCATTTGATTATTTAGTTCTGGTAGAACTAATGGAAGAATGCCAAGTGAATTAACATATAAGATAAGTGTAAATATTTACAAAAAAATACATTAGATAGCAGAAAAAACACAAAAGCACGATTATAAATAAATATTAACTTAAAGTGTTAAAAATATCAACATCTCTAATAGCAGATTTATATATCTAACATAGATATTCATGACATATAGAATGTTTATTTGAATTCAAGAATCGTGTTATACAACACATCCATATACCATTTTGAACATAAATTTGGCTTTGTAAATAAAATATTAATATATTTGCATTGATTTTAAACGTAGTTCTACCAGAACTAAGTCATATCCATTTTACCCAAAGATTAAAAAACAAAGAGTAAAATAGATTAACACGCCAATCTACTCCCCTTCAACAATTTACCATTCATTAACAAACCTAAAGTATAAACTAAATAATATATCCATTAAATCCCCAATAATCTCATACAATTACAGTTATTCACATATAAAAAATTGATACCCTTTTCAAACGGTAGAAATAGAAATGTTTACAACATACACGTAATTAACACAGAATATGAAAACACAATTAAAGCTCATCAACAAATATTTGGATCTCCGGAGCATATACTGTTCCAAAAAGCAAATTCGCAATTACATCATCCTTTGATACTCCTAAACTATATCTAAAAACCAGTCTATTTTCTCCTTTATTAAAAAACGAAGGAGAAATTATTAGCGGATAGTCTATCTCATAGACAGAACCTGGAGCCAGCCGTCGCAAAACAGACGATTTCCCGGTTAATAAAATAAAAGAATCCTGCCCCCAGCCATTAAACACCTCAACTTTCACATCTTTTGACTTTCCTGAGATTATAATTGAACCTCCAGGATAAAAGAGTTTCTCCGCATCCGTTACATTTTTAAATTGCAGCCTTGCATATATTGTATCTCCCATAAAAACAGTTTCTTGACTAAGGGAGACAATAAAACTCATAGACTCAACAATATTGCCTTCAGGTTGGGACTTGTCATAACGGCGTTCCTTACTCCAAATTGTCGATTCAGGATAAAACCATCGACCGTCTTTTTTATTTTTTCTGGGAGAAAAACGGTAATAGCTCTTGACATTCCGTTTGCCATTGTTCGCCGGATTAAACCTTAACGACTTCAAAAGTCCCAGTATAGCACGCCTATCCTCTCCTTCCAAACTCTCTTGGGATGAAAGCGAGCAACAATAAGGCTTTCCATTTTCATCTATCAATATCATTGTCTGCAAGTACTGATTTTCATAGTTTATTTCAGACAGCTTTTCACAAATCAAGTCTGCATATTTTTTAGACGACCTTTTCAAACTTGGAGGTACAGCCCAAAATGTAACAAGAGAGTTCTCCATCCATTTCCCATACCTCTCATTAAATTCTTCAAAGCAATCAGATGTATCCTTGTCAAAGAATACCCTGCGATTCGTTTGTTCATCGAGAAAAAAACCAACCGGAATAACATATCTAACAGCAACTGGCCGATCTTTTTGCTTCGCCGGGGTAACAAATTTAATCAAGCGGGCAACTCGCAACGCCTCCCGATCCAAATCATCACGCACGCCACGAAGAATCTCATGTTTAACCGTATTACCGGCAGTGTCAACCCAAAATTCAACAGAAACCCGTCCCTCTACGGAATCATGAAGCGCTTCAATAGGATAAGATATATTTGATTGAATAAAGGCTTTTATATCCCCATCGAAATAAGGAGGCTCAGAAACTGCAGTAATTAAGAAGTCTTCCTGTTGAACAGAGATAGTATCTGTTTGTGCAGCAACACAAACAGATACCAAACTTAATAATATATTCAACCAGTATCTCATTCCTCTATTCCAATAATATCTTCCAAAACCTTTCCGGCAGATGAATATTCTCAACCGGGACGGCATCTCTGAATAAAGGCGCTATCTCTTCCGGACGGAAACCGGCGATACCGCAACCGATTTCCGTTACCAGAAAAGTCAGTCCAGGATGTTCTTTGGCAAAACGGATGAACTCATCCACATAAGGGCGGATTTCTTCTACTCCGCCATGCATCGTGGGAATGCCATACGTTTGTCCCTGTAATCCGGTGCCTTGTCCCCAGATTGCGCCCCATTTACGGAAGGCTAAAAGCGCCGCGCCTCCACCGTGAGCGCCTTCCAGGTTACTGCCAAACACAAATATTTCTCCTGGATTCAGCTCCTGGATCCGATTGTTTGTAATTCGTTTCTGATTGTTTGTCTTCATCTTGTAATATTTAGTTGACAAATATATCCTTAATTATCATATATATAAAAACTCAAACAACGAAGATATATTGTTTTGAATGTAACCTAATGCCCACTGTAGGAAATATTCGAAAACAAGGACAAATGTACGAGTACAGAAATTATCCAAAAAAATCTCACAAATGATTTGGAAGATTAGTATCTTTGTCTATCAATATTCAAAAATAGATATCCTATGAACGGCAAAATTTATCCTATCGGCATACAGAACTTTGAAAAGATTCGTGAAGACGGGTATTTCTATGTAGATAAGACAGCCTGGATTTACCAACTTGTAAAGACAGGCAGCTACTATTTTTTGAGCCGTCCGCGTCGTTTTGGGAAAAGCCTGCTGATTTCCACGCTTGAAGCCTATTTTCAGGGGAAAAAGGAGCTTTTTGAAGGGCTGGCTATGGAAAAGCTGGAAAAAGACTGGATTAAATATCCGATATTACACATTGATCTGAACACTCAGAAATATGATACACCGGAAAGCCTGGAAGATAAATTGAACGGCGTGTTATACGAATGGGAATGCCTTTACGGCACATCTCCAGCCGAGAAGTCTTTAGCGATGCGCTTTGAAGGAATTATCGAGCGGGCTTGCCGGAAAGAAGGGCAGCGCGTTGTTATTTTAGTTGACGAATATGATAAGCCGATGTTGCAAGCCATTGGCAACGAAGAACTCCAAAAAAGCTTCCGCGAAACGTTGAAATCTTTTTATGGAGCGCTGAAAAGTAAAGATGGCTATATTAAGTTCGGTATGCTGACCGGAGTAACCAAATTCGGAAAAGTAAGTGTTTTCAGCGACTTGAATAACTTGGACGATATTTCGATGCGGAAAGAATACATTGAAGTTTGTGGCATAAGCGAGCAGGAGCTCCATGACAATTTAGAACAAGAACTTCATGAATTTGCAAATGCACAAAATATAACATATGAAGAGATTTGCCACAAATTGAAAATGTATTACGACGGCTATCACTTTACATATAATACTGTTGGCATCTACAATCCGTTTAGCCTGTTGAACGCATTTAAATATAAAGAATTCAGTAGTTACTGGTTCGAGACCGGCACACCGACCTATTTGGTAACACTTCTGAGACTGCATCATTACGACCTGGAACAGATGGCACATGAAGAAACCACAGCTGACGTATTAAACAGCATAGATTCAGCCTCAACCAATCCTATCCCTGTCATTTACCAAAGTGGGTATCTGACTATTAAAGGATATGACAATCGTTTTGGGACGTATCGCCTTGGATTTCCGAATCGTGAAGTCGAAGAAGGGTTCATCCGTTTTCTACTTCCTTTTTATGCAAACAACATCGACAGAGTAGAGACCAACTTTGAAATCCAAAAATTCGTTCGGGAAATAGAGGCTGGAGATTATGATTCTTTCTTCCGTCGCCTGAAAAGTTTCTTTGCTGATACACCTTACGAATTAGCCCGTGATTTGGAGCTCCATTACCAAAACGTACTTTTCATTATATTCAAACTGGTTGGTTTCTATGTTAAGGCAGAATATCATACCAGTGAAGGACGCATCGACCTGGTTTTGCAAACCGATGAGTTTATTTACATCATGGAATTTAAACTGAACGGCACAGCAGAAGAGGCTTTGCAGCAAATCAACGACAAACATTACACACAACCATTTGAAACCGACAAACGCAAACTATTTAAGATCGGAGTAAACTTCAGCGCAAAAAGCCGGAATATAGAAAAATGGATTGTTGAATAGTTACATCTCCAACAGAATCTTCCGGAACCTTTCCTGATAAACTCATCCACATAGGGGCGGATTTCTTCTACTCCGCCGTGTATCGTGGGAATGCCATACGTTTGTCCCTGTAATCCTGCGCCTTATTAATAACAGCAATAAAAATTGCAAGATATTTGAATCACGTGCAAAAAATCTCACAAAAGATTTGGAAGATTAAAATCTTTCCGTACCTTTGTCATATAACAATAGTACAATGTTTGTATAATATAATATAGGAATTTATGATTAAGTTTGTATTAGATTATTCCAGCGGAGTGCCGGTCTACCGCCAGATTATCGACCAGATTATATTCGGTATAGCATCCGGGCAACTTAAGTTGGGCGAACAGCTTCCTACGGTCAGAGCGCTTGCCGTAGAGTTAAAAGTAAACCTCAACACGGTATCCAAAGCATATAAAGAACTGGAGATTAAAGACATTTTAGAGACTCAGCAAGGAACCGGAACTTTTATCAACAAGACGGAAAACGTGATGCCGGAAAAGGAAAGGAATGATAAACTGAAAGAAATTTGCATACAGTTTTCTTCCGTTGCACACAGTTACGGCTTCAGCCTAAATGAAGTCATACGAGAACTAAAGAATATAGGAACTTCTAAAAAATAAAGATTATGACAACAAGTGTAATTAACAAGGGGCGGTTCAATCCCATTTCCCTTTCCGTGTTGCTGATATTGCTTTGCGTATCGGTTGTGTTGTATGTTTTGCACATCATAAACATTCCGATGCTGGTGCTTCTGGTTATCTTTTCCGGATTACTGGCTTCCGCCATCTGCATTGCCGACCAATGGGAACGTGCTGTGGTGTTGCGTATGGGAAAATACAAAGGGTTAAAAGGCCCCGGTCCTTTTATGATCATCCCGATCATCGACACAGTCTCGGGTTATATCGACCAGCGGGTGCGGGTAAGTTCTTTCAAGGCGGAGCAGACGCTTACCAAAGATACGGTGCCGGTCAATGTAGATGCAGTCGTGTACTGGACGGTTTGGGATGCGGAAAAAGCAGCCTTGGAAGTGCAGGAATACCAGAAAGCCATCGAACACATCGCCCAAACCGGTTTAAGAGACACGATCGGCAAACATGAACTGTCGACACTCTTGCAGGAGCGCGATAAAATCGCCGAAGACCTGCAACAGGTTTTAGACCATAACACAAGCCCTTGGGGGATCACCTGTCAAACCGTCGGCATCAACGACATCGCCATCCCGCAAGCTCTGGCCGACGCCATGAGTAAAGAAGCGCAGGCCGAGCGTGAAAGAAGAGCGCGTGTCATCTTAGGAACGGCCGAAACGGAGATTGCCGAAAAGTTTGAGCTGGCAAGCCGGAAGTACACCAATAATCCTGTCGCCTTGCATCTGAGAGGCATGAATATGTTATTTGAGGGCCTGAAAGAAAAAGGCTCTATGGTCATCGTTCCCAGTTCGGCACTCGATTCTATGAACCTGGGCGCTATGGGAGGCTTGGTTTCGTTAGCGAAGAGCGGCGAAACACCGGTCTGAGAACAACCGGATAACAACAACTATTAATTCACTTTAAATCACATCGGATATGAAAACAATCGCGCGAAACTTCCTGAGTGTGCTGGGATTGAGCATTGCCTTTGTAGCCTTTATGCTTATCATGATACAAGTGAATTATGACCTGGGCTTCGATTCTTGCCAGAAGAATGCCGGGTCGATATTCCGTTTGGATATCGAACAGGGCGGAAGCGCAAAAGCAATCGTCTGCCGCCCTTTCGCACGGGCGTTTACCGAATCGTCTCCACATATAAAAGAAGGATGTGTCATGGCAGCATGGTCGAACAACTTCCTGCTCTATGTGGAACAAAACGGAAAACAGGTGAACTACGATGAAGATGTCTGGAGCGTTTCGCCCGAAATCATGCAGGTCTTCCATTTCGACATGCTGGAAGACGACGCACAGTCGTTAGACGAGCCCAACAGCGTTATCATCCCTGAAAGTACAGCCCGGAGACTCTTCGGCAACGAATCGGCGATAAACAAACAACTGCACGTTTACATTCCGCAAATGGCTCCGATGACCGTCAAAGGCGTCTACAAGGATTTTCCCCGCAATTCTTCCCTGAAGAACTCGATGTACGCATCCATGAATCCGAAAGAAAGCTACGACGATTGGGAAAACTGGGGCTATCTGTTTTTCCTCCGCCTCGACGATCCAGCCAATAAAGAAAGTGTCCTGGACAATTTCAAGAAGAACTTCAATGCGAAAGAAATCCTCGAAAGCAATTTGTTCGGAGAAGACAAGGACGCGATCGTCTACCATCTGACCTCTTTGCCGGCTCTCCATTTCCTGACTAACGTGGATTTCGACACGATGCCGAAGGCGAGCCGCCAGACGATATTCGTTCTATTCTCCATCGCCTTTATCATCCTTATCATTGCCGGGATTAATTTTACGAACTTCAGCAGGATAGGACGCCGGATGCGGAACATGCTGATTGGTTTCCAACTCGCGGCCTCTCTCGTGTTAATCGCCGGAGCTTTGTTCATTCACCTGCAAAACTACTATATGCGGCATGCGCCGTTAGGTTATGACAAAAATGAAACTGTTGTCGCTCATTTAAATGTTAAGATCAACAGAAACCGGGAGGCATTCACGAATCGGTTGAAAGCATTCGCCGATGTAAAAGACGTCACCTATTCCCAATTCTTGTTATCCAGTCAAAAGCAATACATGGGCTACGGGCGCGATTACAACGGTAAACCGATTACTTTCCAATGCATTCCCGTATCATCTTCCTTCCTGAAAGTTATGGGAATAGAAGTGACAGAAGGCCGGGATTTCCGCCCGGAAGACAATCAGAAAGAGACAGGTTGCTATCTGTTTAACGAAAAGGCGAGGGCGGAATATGGCCTGAAGTTGAATGAAAAGATAGAAGGGGCAGAAATTATCGGCTTCGTCCCCGACATCAAGTTCGCCTCTTTCCGCCAGGAAGTTGCACCAATGGCTTTTTACGTGTGGGGCAAGTACCAGTGGGGACAGGAAGGTCATTTCTACGACGTCGCCTACGTGAAGTTCAAGGCGGGCAGTGACCTGCGCGCAGGGATGAAACATATACGCGAATCGTTAGCCGGGTTCGACAACGAATCTTCTTTCAATGTCCGCAGCTACGACGAAGTGCTGCAGCAGACTTACAAGCAGGAGTCGAACTTTGACTCACTGATTACATTGTCCGGCTTTGCCGCTATCTTCATCTTGATCGCAGGAGTATTCGGAAGAAGACTGGAAGGGCGGAGAAAATAATCCGCATCTCCGGCACTTTTTTCTCCTGTTCTGTCGTATCTTTGTTGCGCAGACAATCGCGTGCAGTACATAAAAATTTACTGGCGGATAGTCTGGAAATAGGAATAAGCAAAATCTATCGAACGAGCAAACAAAGGCTATAAATTATGGGGAACAAAATAAATAGGCACCTGATCCTTTCTTTATTACTTTTTTTCCTGCTGCCGCTTCAGGCGCAGACTCCACAACTTAGCAACGATGCGAAGATCAGCCTGCTGACGGTTTCGCCGTCGGATGATGCGGTTTATACGGTTTACGGGCATTCGGCGCTCCGGGTGCAGGACGCGGCGCAAAAGATCGATGCGGTGTTCAACTACGGGATCTTCTCTTTTGCCAAACCTAATTTCATTTACCGCTTTGCCAAAGGGGAAACGGATTACCGGTTAGGCGTGGAACACTTCCGCGACTTTATGATCGAATATGAGATGCGGGGAAGCGAAGTGACGGAACAGGTACTGGAGCTCGACTCCATCACAAAGAACCGGATCTGGGAAGCCTTGCTCATCAATAACCGGCCGGAAAACAGAGTCTACCGGTATAATTTCTTTTTCGATAACTGTGCAACCCGTCCGGCAGTTATCGTGGAGGCGAACATAGAAGGTAAGATACTTTTTCCCGACCCGGGAAGGAAACAGACGTTCCGCGATATGATAAACGATTGCACCCGCAATCATCCCTGGCTGACATTCGGATGCGACCTGGCGTTGGGAAGCCCGACCGACCGCGTCGCGACGCCCCGCGAAGAGATGTTCCTGCCGGTCTACCTGAAAGAGGTTTTCGGGAAGGCTACTATCAACGGGACAGACGGTTCTGTCCGGAATCTGGTCAGCTCGGAACAAATCCTGACGGAAGGGATCACGGACGATACCGACGTGGAGAGCGATCTCTTCACTCCGCTTTTCTGCTGCTGGACGTTTTTCCTGCTTGTGTTAGCGGTCACTTTTATCGAATGGCGCCGGAAAACATATTTCCGCATTGTCGACTGCGTCCTGTTTTTCATAGCGGGAATGGCAGGTGTCGTGATGTTCTTCCTCTGCTTCATTTCAACGCATCCGAGCATCTGGCCGAACTGGTCGATCGTCTGGTTACAACCATTTGATCTGATAGCTGTTATTTTGTTTGCAGTAAAAAAGTTAAGAAAGGCTGCATATTACTATCATTTTATTAACTTTGCGGCGCTTACGCTAATGCTGGCTGGCTGGTATTTCATTCCACAGCACTTAAATACAGCATTCATCCCTTTGGTAATGAGCCTTTGGCTACGTTCGGGATATGGCGTTTACAGAAAAATATGGAACATCGGGTACGGAAAATACTAACATCGCTCATCGCAATTCTGGCAGCGACCAATATGGAGGCTCAACAGAGCACGCCCAAATTGGTTGTATGCATCACGGTTGACCAGTTGCGTGGCGATTACATCGAATACTTCTACAATACATTCGGCGAGCGCGGATTCAAGCGGTTGATGAATGAAGGACTGGTGTATAGCAATATCCGGTTCGAATTTTCCGATATCGACGAGGCCAGTGCCTTTGCCACCCTGTTCACCGGAAGCAACCCGAACTTCAACGGGATCTCCGGAACTAACACATACGATTTCGATAAAGACAGGGAAGTTTCGATCCTGAACGATCCGGATTATCTCGGCAACTATACGAAAGAGCATTATTCCCCCCGCAAACTAATCAGCTCCACCATCGGAGACGAACTGAAAATCGCGTCCAAAGGGAGAAGCGACGTTTACTCCATCGCTCCCAATCCGGAGAGCGCCATCATCTCGGCCGGACATGCTGCCAACGGTGCATTCTGGATGGACGATTACAATGGAAAATGGGCGACAACGACTTACTATAAAGGGCTTCCCTGGTATGTCGACCGCTACAATAACGGGCCGGAATCCTTGTCGGCACGCCTGGAACAGATGGCTTGGACGCCGTCATTGCCGTTGGACAAATTCAATGCTTTCCCGTATGTGCTGGATGAAATTCCTTTCAAATATACATTTAAGGAAAACACAAACGAGTGTTTCTTCAACTTAAAGACCTCACCCTTTATCAATAAGGAAGTCAACCGCTTGGCGCTTCAATTCCTCGAATACGGAGCTTTCGGTACACGTTCTTGTCCGGATATGCTTGCCATCACTTATTATGCCGGCAACTATCGCGGAAACATGAACAAGGAATACACCCGCGAGATACAGGACACTTACTATCAACTGGATAAGGACCTGGAGGAGTTGCTGGACAAGATCGACAAGAAGGTCGGGCTCAACAATACGCTGATCGTATTCACCGGTTCCGGCTATTACAAGAGCGAAGAAGAATACGCGGAAGGGATGCAGCTGACAAACGGCGAATTCCACCCGAAACGGTGCGTCGCCCTGCTCAATATGTACTTGATGGCTCTCTACGGCCAGCACACAAACTGGGTAAAGGGTTTCTATAACAACCAGATTTATCTGAACCGCAAAGCGATAGAAGATGCCAAGCTGGAACTGATCACCATACAGGAAAAGGCAGCCGAATTCCTGCGCGAGTTCAGCGGCGTACAGTTCGTTGCAACGGAAAATGTGCTCCGCACGGGCAACTGGAACGAAAAGACTTCCCAATACCTGCACGGTACGCATCTGTCAAACCGTGGCGATCTGATCATCGAGTTGCAACCGGGATGGACCATCAACAACGACGATCCGAAAGCGAAAGTAAAAGTAATACGAAATAATGCAGTGATAACCCCGCTGGTATTTATGGGCAACGGTCTCAAACCGGAGCATATCTACCGTGAAGTAAAAGCCACAGAGGTAGCCCCTACGGTAACCCACGTGCTGAGGATCAGACCGCCAAACGCATCCCTCAGCTTGCCGCTCCGGGAATTGACAATCAAAAAATAAGGATTGAATCATCAGTTCCCCCGGTTTCAAACAATACTATTTTAAAACTAAATAAAAGAATAATAACGTCCGAAGATTGGGAGAATTCTTAATCTTCAATTCAATAATTATATCATGGGATTTAATGAATTTATGACGAAGCTGTTCGGCAACAAGTCGCAGCGTGACCTGAAAGAAATTACCCCGTATGTGGATAAGATCAAGGCCGTATATCCGTCAATCCAAAAGCTCTCGAACGACGAGCTTCGTGCAAAAACAGACGAGATCAAACAACGTATCCAGGACTATGTAGCCGATGAACGCGCCAAAGTGGAAGAACTGCGCAAAGGCATCGACGACAAGGAACTGGAAGAACGTGAAGCAATCTGGGCTGAAGTAGACAAGATCGAAAAAGAAATCACAGAAAAGATGGAAGTCGTACTGGAAGAATCTCTTCCGGAAGTATTCTCCATCATGAAAGATACGGCTCGCCGTTTCACAGAGAACGAAACGATCGAAGTGACGGCAAACGACTTCGACCGCAACCTGGCTACCAAATTCGACTTTGTGGAAATAGACGGCGACAAAGCCCTCTACCACAACCATTGGGTTGCCGGCGGTAACGAAATAACCTGGGACATGGTCCACTACGATGTCCAGCTGTTCGGTGGTGTCGTTCTGCATAAAGGTAAGATTGCGGAAATGGCGACCGGTGAAGGTAAAACATTGGTGGCAACCCTGCCGGTATTCCTGAACGCGTTGACACGTAATGGTGTGCATGT
>ERZ791875.2141-NODE-2141-length-11147-cov-2.982239_pt1 | contig 11147 bp, 9 predicted proteins | sample MGYA00510278_ERZ791875 | MGnify/ENA primary metagenome ERZ791875 (study PRJEB30046, sample SAMN00792078) | human gut metagenome | study: EMG produced TPA metagenomics assembly of the A metagenome-wide association study of gut microbiota in type 2...
ATATTTGGAACGCCGTCCGTTTTGTTTTTAAATATTCGATTCTCCGGGAGTTAAGCTTTATCACTTTGTCGGCGTTTCCGCCTTTTCGACAATCAAATTGCACACTTTTTGGAATGGGCTCGGCACCTCTTTTTATAGAGTGTCAGCCGGGAAGGCTAAAACCGTGAAAAGAGTCAATCCAAAATCGATCAAGATTTCGGATGAAATAGAAAAACGTCCAAAAAGGGGGTTATTGTATATCTCTATTTTTATTAATACAAGTCTTTTTATTTCTAAATCACCTTTCCCATCGAAATAAATAATCCGAATCCTTGCACAGCTCATAGATTCTGGCGAATATTGTACTCCTTTTTTGCAACATCCGGCGAGGATGTACGCTTATATAATAAAGAACCAAGTTATTGTCATATGAAAAAGAGCATAATATACACCGGTACCGGTGATAAGGGGACCACTTCCCTGGTGGGTGGACAGCGCGTATCGAAGGCACACCAGCGTATTGAGAGTTACGGAACGGTCGACGAGCTGAATTCGTTCATCGGTTTGTTGATCACTTCTTTGGAAGAACAGGCCGACCAGGATTTCTTGCTGTTCGTCCAGCACAAACTGTTTACAATTGGCTCCTATCTGGCAACCGACCAGGAAAATACCGAGCTGAAGGTGGAAAGCCGGGTGACACCGGAAACGATCACCCGCATCGAGAAGGAGATAGACCGCCTTGACAACGAACTGCCTAAGATGCGCAACTTCGTTTTGCCCGGAGGAAGCCGCTCGGCATCGCTGGCGCATGTCTGCCGCACGGTCTGCCGGCGTGCCGAACGCCAGATTTACCGTTTGGCGGAGACGATACCTGTTGAAGAGCCTGTTCTCGTTTTTATGAACAGACTGTCTGATTATCTGTTTGTTCTGGCGCGCAAGGAATGTCTGCGGAATAATGGCAAAGAAATTATTTGGGATTATACTTGCATCTAAAGAATATTGTTTTATTTTTGCGGAAAATTTGAGAACCTAACCACCGAGGTGGTTATTAATACTTGACAGCTATGTATTGGACATTAGAGTTAGCTTCAAAATTGGAAGACGCACCCTGGCCTGCAACCAAGGATGAATTGATTGACTATGCACAACGTTCAGGCGCTCCACTGGAAGTGATTGAAAATTTGCAGGAAATGGAAGATGAGGGTGAAATTTACGAATGTATGGAAGACATTTGGCCCGACTATCCAAGTAAAGAAGACTTTTTCTTCAACGAAGAAGAATATTAATGTGCGATAAACGCATACAGGCATGAAATAATAACGAGGTGGCAGGGCTATATCCCGCCGCCTCGTTTGCTTTATATACAATTTATTTGGATTTGTTCCGTTTCATGATATATGAAGAAATATCTCCTGCTTATTATTCTTTTAGTTACCAGTGTCACGGGGGTGCGGGCGCAATACGACTCGCAGCTAAGCCAGTATTTCATGGCAATGGGATACTATAACCCGGCGTATGCAGGTGTTTCGGGAGATTTGAACATGCTGGCTCTCTCACGCCTTCAGTGGATCGGGATAGAGGGAGCGCCAAAATCGTTTTTTATCAATGCGGATATGCCTTTGAAGTTAGGTAAGACCAATAACGGGGTGGGAGTGGTTATCTTTACCGAAGGGATCGGTCTGTTCCAGAATACGCATCTGAACTTGCAGTATGCCTACAAACAGAAGTTGTTCGGGGGGACGTTGAGCGCCGGTATCCAGTTCGGGTTCGTGAACCAGTCGTTCGACGGCGAAAAGGTCTTTTATCCGACCAGCCAGTTCCACCAGCAACAGGACGAAGCGATCCCGCAGAAACAGGTGAACGGCATGGGGTTCGATATGAATGTCGGCCTTTATTACACGCATAAGAAGTTTTATGCCGGCTTGGGCGTCACGCACCTGAACAAAACGGAGATTGCCTTGGACGATTATTCCTCTATGTATCTCACCAGCACATATAATTTCACGGGCGGATACAATATTCAGTTTCGAAACCCGTTGTATGAATTACAGCCGTCTGTATTCCTGAAAACGGACATGCAGAGCTTTCAGGCGGATATTACCGCACGGCTGGTATATAATAAGATGTTTAACGGAGGTTTTTCCTGGCGTGTGAATGAGTCGGTGATCCTGTTGTTAGGGGCGAAGATCGGAAGTTTTCAAGTGGGATACGCTTATGATTTTCCAACCACACCTATCTTTAAAGGGACGAGTGGAAGCCACGAGGTTGTGGTGAGCTACAAATTGAAGTTGAAGAAATCGAAGTCAGGAAAGAATAGACACAAAAGTGTACGTATATTATAGTATATGAAAAAAGTATTGTTAGTACTTGCGGCAGTAGCCTTGTTTACCTCATGTGGCAGAACCCTCTCCGGCGGCGGGGGTGAAGTGACAGGGGTACGATCGGTTGCGTTTAACGAACCGGCCCCTTACAAAAGAGGCTCTTTCGAAATGGGACCCGCCGATAAGGATTCCCTGTGGGGGATCAACCCGGAAACGAAAGGCGTCTCTTTCGATGCTTTCTGGATGGACGAGACGGAGGTGACGAATGCCAAATACCGCCAGTTCGTGTATTGGGTGCGCGACTCTATCATTCGCGAACGCCTGGCCGACCCTGCATACGGCGGAAACGACCTGTTTAAGATTACCGAAGACAAATACGGCGAACCGGTTACTCCGCATCTGGACTGGAGCCGTCCGATCCCCTGGAAGCGCGCCAATGAAGACGAGATCCGGGCGATCGAGAGCGTCTACACCGTAAATCCGGTGACGGGCGAGAAGACGCTGGACCCGAAGCAGATGGTCTATAAATATGAGTGGTACGACTACACGTCGGCCGCCCTGCGCAAGCATAATCTGGACCCCGCCGCCCGTGTGCGCAATACCGATATACAGGTCGACCCGAACGAGGTGATCATGATCTCCAAAGATACGGCATACATTACGGAAGAAGGCGAGATCGTGAACGAAACCATTACCCGCCAGCTGAGCGGCCCCTGGGATTTCCTGCATACCCGCATCGTGAATGTCTATCCGGATGAAAGTTGCTGGGTGAACGACTTCAACAATGCTTACAACGAGCCTTATATGCGTATGTATTTCTCGCATCCCGGCTACGACGATTATCCTGTAGTGGGTGTTTCCTGGGAACAGGCTACCGCTTTCTGCGTATGGCGTACCGACTTGTTCAAGCAATCCCTGAACTTCCCTAACGGACAGGCGATCGAACCGTTCCGCTTGCCGACCGAAGGCGAGTGGGAATATGCAGCCCGTACAGGCAAGAACGAAAACAAATATCCCTGGGCAGGTGACGACCTGATGAACAGCAAAGGCTGTTTCCTCGGTAACTTCAAGCCCGGAAAAGGCAATTATACGGAAGACGGACATCTGATCACTTCGCGCGTCGGTTCCTTCGCCCCGAACGAATTCGGCCTGTTTGACATGGCGGGTAACGTGGCGGAATGGACTTCGACCTCTTATTCCGAGTCCGGCCCGAGCCAGATGAGCGATATGAACCCCGACCTGTGCTATAACGCGGCAAAGGAAGACCCGTACGCGATGAAGAAGAAAGTCGTTCGTGGCGGTTCCTGGAAAGACGTGGCACAGTTCATCCGTTCGGATATGCGCACCTTCGAGTACCAGAACGAAACACGTTCTTACATCGGTTTCCGTTGCGCCCGTACACAGATCGGTTTCTCGAGAGGTAAAAGCAAGAAATAACAAAGAAATATACAATCATGGGAAAATATAGAAGATATAAGAACAGAGTCGAAATGTACCTCGCCAGCGAAAAGGGTAAGCGAGTGCTGAACTTCTGTTATAGCTGGGGTGCTTCCATCGTAATCATCGGCGCCCTGTTCAAATTATTACACTTGCCGTATGGTAACCAGATACTTTTTATAGCCATGACGGTCGAAGCCTTGGTATTCTTTATCTCCGCATTCGAACGTCCGAACAAGGAGTACCACTGGGAAGAAGTGTTCCCCGTCTTGAAGTCTAAGAACCCGCTGGACCGTCCGGACTTTGCCAATAGCACGATCGCAGGCATGATGAATGCGGCGGATAATATAACGGATGATGAGGCCGGTAGCGGTCTGAACATCAGCATAGGCGGCAAGCCTGCTTCCGGCTTAGGTAACCTTGGCCTGGATGTAAGCGAAGAAGACACCAAGAATCTCTCCGACAGTATTAAGAAGCTGAGCGGTGCAGCCGAACAGATCTCCAAAATGGCGGAACTGACGGAAGCCACCCAGAAGTATCTGGAACAACTCTCCGACATGTCCGAACACATGGAGCGTTTCAGCCAGGTGACCAGCTCGCTGACCAACGTGTCCGACACGCTGCTTAATTCTTATAAGAGCATTACGGACAACTCCGACGGCATCAACCAGAATTCACGCGGCTATGTGCAGCAGATGGAGATGCTGAACCGCAATATCTCCGGTCTGAACACAATCTACGAAATACAGCTGAAGAGCATCAGCTCGCAGATCGAATCGATCGAACATATCAACGGCGGCCTGAACCGCATCCGCGAAATGTACGACGGCTCTGTTGTCGACAGCTCTGTCTTCCGCAACGAAACGGAGAAGATGACGCGCCAGCTGGCTGAACTGAACCAGGTCTACAGCCGTCTGTTGCAGGCCATGACAGTCAACATGGGCTATCAACAACCTGCACAGCCGCAGCCGCAGCAACCTGTTTACCAACAGCAACCGCAGCAACAACAGCCGCAACCGCAGAATTACCAGCAGCCGTATCAGCAGCCGTACGGATACCAACAGCAGGCTCCGTATTCAAACAACCCAATGAAGTAATCGAATATGTCAGGAATAGCAAATAATCCCAATTCGCCCCGTCAGAAGATGATCAACCTGATGTATCTGGTGTTCATCGCTATGATGGCACTCAACGTGTCGTCGGAGGTGCTCGACGGTTTCGAACTGGTGGAAGACAGCTTGCGAACCTCTATCGATAATACTTCCAGCCGCAACGATATTGTCACTAATGAGCTGAAAGACTATTATCAGAGCAATCCCGAAAAGGTGCGCGAATGGTACGAAAAAGGTATGAAGGTGAAAGAAGCTTCCGACAGCCTGTACAACTATGTGCAGGACCTGAAGGTGCGTATCGCGCAGATTGCCGACGGTAAAAATGCCAATGTCAATAACATCGACCATAAGGACGACCTCGAAGCCGCTTCCCGCGTGATGCTCTCGCCTGTCTCGGGCGAAGGGAAGAACCTGCGTAAAAGCATCGAGGCCTATCGCATGATGTTGGGCGAGATGGTGGAAGACTCCGCCAAGACCCGCATTATCGAAGCAAGCCTGTCGACAAAAGCGCCCCATAAGCCGGGAATCAACACCCGTACGTGGGAGGAAGCCTTGTTCGAGAATATGCCGGTGGCGGCAGCCGTCACCTTGTTGACGAAGATGCAGAGCGACATCCGCTATGCCGAAGGTGAAGTTTTGTCGAACCTGTTGAGCAGCGTCGATGTGCGCGACTATCGTGTGAACCAGATCACTGCACAGGTGATTCCGGAAAGCCAGATCGTGATGCGCGGCAGCCAGTATAGAGCCAATATCGTTCTCTCTGCCGTCGACTCGACCAAGCGTCCTTCCGTCTTTGTGAACGGTAAGGAACTGCCTTACGACGCGAACGGTATGTTTACGGCCGTAGCCGGTACGCCGGGTACTTATCCGGTGAAAGGATATATCGAAATGCCGGGTAGCGACGGAAGCGTCATGCGCCGCGAGTTCGAAAGCGAATATTTCGTGACTGAGCCGAGTGCGACGGTAGCACCGGTCTTGATGAATGTATTGTATGCAGGATATGTCAACCCGATCCGTATCGCTGTGCCGGGTGTACCGAGCGGCAATGTGACGGCCACGATGACAAACGGAACATTGACGCGTAAAGGCGACCTCTGGGAAGCGCGTCCTGCAACAGTCGGAACAGACGCTATCGTCTCTGTCCATGCCAAGATGGCGGACGGGCGCAGCGTAGAGATGGCGAAGACGACTTTCCGTGTCCGTCCCCTGCCGGACCCGATGCCTTTTATCGAGTATAAGGACCAGAACGGCAACGTCCGCAAATTCCGCGGCGGCCAGTTCTCCAAACGGAGCCTGCTGGAAGCCGACGGCATCCAGGCCGCTATCGACGACGACTTGCTGAACGTGCCGTTCAAAGTGTTGAGCTTCGAGCTGACCTTCTACGACTCGATGGGTAACATCATCCCGGAAGTCACGCAAGGCAGCCAGTTCTCACAACGCCAGAAAGACTATATCCGTCGCCTGGCAAGAGGCAAGCGCTTCTACATCACCCATGTGAAAGTGTTAGGTCCGGATAACAAGGAACGAACCATTCCGACTGTCGAAGTAATCGTAAATTAACGAACGTAGGAGCGGGTTCCGAACCCGCCCCCAAATAGATAAAGATATGAAACGTTTTTATTACATAGCAACCCTCGTTGCCGCCCTGTTCGCCTCTCTCCCCATGCAGGCACAGGAGGAAGCCGGCAACGCGCAGCAGCAACAGCAGAGACGGCGCGGTCCCGAAGCGAGTCGTGGCGCCCGTGCCGACGAGAATAAAGAAGGCGGCATGCCCGAGTTGACCGTGCGTGCACAAGATATGAACGAACGGATGACGCAGCACGTCGGAAACGCCCGTTGGATGCGTGTCATCTACCGCCAGATAGACCTGACGAAGGAGCAGAACGCGCCCCTTTACTATCCCACCCAGCCGATGAACGGACAGATGAACCTGTTCTCCATCATCTTCCAGTTGGTCTGCGAGGGCAAGCTCTCCGCTTACGAATACCTGGACGGATACGAGGACTTCAGCGACAACCGCAAGCTCGACCTGAAAGTCATGCTCGACCGCTGCCGCATCTACTACGAAGAGACGGCGGGTGCCAATAACGAACCGGCCAGCTTCGTCGTGAACGAAAGCGACATCCCTTCCGGTGATGTGCGTTCCTACTATGTGAAGGAAGCCTGGTACTTCGACCAGAACAACTCCGTGTTCGATGTCAAGACACTGGCGATCTGCCCGATCCTGACGATCGTGGACGATATGGGACAGAACACGATGCCGATGTTCTGGATTCCGTACGAAGACCTCCGTCCCTACATCAACACCGCCTATATCATGACGTCTAACATCAACAACGCCATGACCTTCACGCTCGACGACTACTTCCGCCGCCGTATGTTCCAGGGTGATATCTTCAAGACGCAGAACCTGATGAACCAGCCTCTGCAAGCCTATTGCCCGACACCCGACTCGCTGAAACGCGAACAGGAACGCATCGAGAACCAGCTCGTCACCTTCGAGAAGTCTCTCTACCTGCAACCTGACACCGCCCAGCTTGCCGCCGACACAAAAGGCAAAAAGACCAAGAGCGCAACCGTCTCCGTCCGCGGTCAGAAAACGGAAGCCGTCAAAGAAAGCAAACAGAAGGAAGTCAAAGTAAAAGCCCCCAAAGCCCAGAAGAGCGCCCCGGTCCGGAGTGTACGCCGGCGTCGGTAGTTGTTATACTAACCCCTGCAAAAACTCCTCCAACACCACCCCCGTTTCGACCAGTCCCAACCGTTTGCGCATGCGGCTGCGGGCTTTGTTGACGCCGGAGCGGGAGATGCCTAAGGTGAGGGCGATTTCATCGTTGTTCAGTTTCAGGAACAGGAGCATGGCGATTAGTTCGTCCATGCGGGTCAGGTCGGCACACCGGTTGTGCAGCGCCGGCAGATAGTCCGGGCAAACCGACTGGAAGCTCTGCCGGAAGTTCGCCACCTCGCTGGGGCCTGAGAGCGGTTTCGACAGTTTTGCATGCAACTCGCTGACATCCCGCCGGCGCGATGCCTCCTCAAGTTCCTGTTCCCGTTCGCCCAAGACCTGCGAGAGCTTGGCATACTGCTCGTCCCGCGTATGCACCCCATCCAAGAGAGAAGTAATCTGTGCCAGGCGCGCTTCGCTGACCCGGCGTAACAGCCGTTGCCGCTGCCGGAAATAGAGCCCGCCCGCCAACAGCAGGAACGCTAATGCCCCCGTCGACACCCATGCCAACGTCAGCGTACGCCCCTTCAACGCCACCTCCGCCGTCAACGCGCGGTTCTCCTGCTCTTTGCGCCCCGTCTCGTAGCGCACGTTCGCACCGATAGCGGCGTTCAGTTTCTCTTCCCGGTTCAGCGAATCCGCCGCCGCCATGGCAGCAGGATATAACGCCGCCATTTCGCGCAACCGTCCTTCCCGTGCATACCAGTCGAGCAATACGCGCGACGAGGCGGCATACTGCTCCTGCCAGTCCATCTGCGCCAACTCGCCCACCGCCTGCTCCATAAGCCGGATACCTTCAGCCACCGACCCCGAAGCCGCCAGCACCTGTCCGTAGAGGAATCGCGCCGGCACCTTGTCCACCAAGCGTGCCGCCGTACTGTCGGCATAAAGCGCGGCCGCCTCCCGGAGCAGTTCCGGGGCAAGACCCGTGTACGGTCCGCCGTCGGCTTCGCCGGCAGCCGAGAGTTGCAGCTCGATAGCCGTACGCCGGCAGATGTAAACCCGCGTCCGGTCGCCCGTCCGTCGGGCCACCTCCTCCGCCTTGCTGTTGTAGAAGAAGGCCGAATCCCATCGGTGCAGTTCCGAGAAAGCTAATGAACGGAAGCGGTAAAGGTCGCTCAACAGGAAACTGTCCGCCGCTAAGGAACACTCCAACGCGTCGGCCGTCGTCTCGAGCGCCTTGTCGTTGAGGCTGAACGAGCTGTAGAGCGCCGCCAGGTTGGCGTAGGCATAGACCGTCCCCTGTGTCGGACGGGCGGCAGGCTCACTATGTCCCGCCTTGCCGCTCGTCCACCGTCCCCGCTCGATCGCTTCGATGAAGAGTTGTGCCGCCTTTTCATACTCCCCGTTGCGGCGGTAGTAGTAGCCGAGGAAACTCAGCACGTATGGCGCATCCTTCGTCCGTCCGCCCCGGCGCAGCGCCTCGACGGCACGTTCCTGCATCGCGATGGCGGCCTGCGGCGTCCGGCTCCAATAGTTGTAGACGCGCGCCATGGCGTCGGCGGCGAAAAGCTCCTGCGCTAAGTCGTCGGCCGGCGGGGTGGCGGCAAAAGCATCTGCCAGGCGGAGGGCTTCCTCGCCATCGTTCGCCGTGCTGTGGTTGAGCGCCGAGACGGCAGGCAGAAGCGGATGCATATAGCGCGCGAGGAACGGATGATCCGAGGTGCGCAGGCTGTCGAAGAAAGCCGTCAGTGTCTCCGTCCGGCGACTGTCGTTGCCCGAACGCAGCAGGGCGAGGCAGAGGTTGGAGACAGCCTCCTTCAGCGTGTCCGGATTGCCCACCGGATATTCAGGCAGCTCGCGGAGCATGCGGCGCGAGAGGACGATCGCCGAGTCATATTGCCGTGTCTCATACAGCCGCGTGGCGGTACGTGCCGCCTCGGTGAGTTCGTCTTGTGCGAAGGCGCAGCAGGGGAGGGTAAGGAGTAAAAAGAGGAGTATGTGTTTCATGATACCGCGTTTTATGTCGTTTTCGGGGGTAAAGATAGGTATTTCATGCATTTGTCCCACGGTTTGTCCCACGCCTTTTTATGGCGGTAAGCAAAGTAAACCATACTTTTGCAGCGGTCGGGTGAAACAATTACCCGCCTGAATGTTGGTAAACCTGAAACCTTTCCCTATATTTGCCGTGCGAGTGCAGCAGAAGACCCGTAAGCCCGGAGCGTCGATGCTTCCCTCTGCCCGCCCTCGGTTCATATTGATTTCGGAAAGCGTTTTAAGATATCATCTCTTGCCAATCGAACTTCGCAACTTTGATTTATTACTGGAGAGATGGTAGCAACAAACGCTCACGTGCATTGTTTGTATATAGGTGGCCCCCTCGGCCGTATATATAGGATAATGGCGTGAGTGCTGTTGCTTATCTTCAGTAAAGGTAATGCGAAGACCTGATTGGTAAGATAAGCGTAAACGGCATCTCACGCTTTTTTTGTGTCTGTACGTACGGTCCCGGAGTTTCTAATATTAACGATAAATCAAAAAGTATCATGAGCACTATCAATGCAATCGCTCATCTGAATGAGCTGACAAAAGAAATCGAGAACGACTACTATCTCACCGCGCAAGTCACGGCAACCCTCGGCGTGGACGACATCGTCGCCCGCATAGCCGCCCGCGAGATCGCAACAAAGAACGTCGACGGCACCGCGTTCATCAAGACCTTCCTCGACGAATGCGCCCGGGCAGCCGCCGAAGGCAACAACATCGTGACCCCCTTCTTCCGCAGCTCCATCGGCATCCAGGGCAGCGTCCTGGCCAACGACCTGGGGCATAACATCCCCGCCGACCGCCTCAAAGTGTCCGTCAACCTCACCCAGGGCGACGGTGCGCGCCGCGCCATCGAAAGCTGTGTCATCCACGCCTTCGAACAGTCGGGCGCCACAGGCCCCGTCATCCAGTCGGTCACAGACCCGACCGAGAACAAGCCCAACCACCTCAACCCAGGCGGCATGGCCCTTATCAGTGGTATGCGCCTCGCCGTGAAGGGCGACGATGCGAGCGTCGGCATTCTCTTTACGAGCGAAAAAGAACCTGCCACAACTGTCTTTGTCGCCCCCAAGAGCTTGTCGCCCAACTCGCCGACTAAGCTGCAGTTTGTTCTTCCGGCGGCGGTGACGGAGGGGAAGTGGTATGTTAGGGTGACGACACAATGTAGCAGCAACTCCGGCACATTACTCAAAGAACCCCGTTCGTACGACTATCCCGAAATTATCAAGGTAGGCGACGTCCCCGGCTATGAGCGTCCCGGCGAACTCTGATCCGAGTTGTTCATGGTCTATGAACCGGTAAGTTCATGGACCATGAAGCGGTAAGTTCACGGACTGTGAAGTGGTAAGTTCAGATACTGTGAACATGTAGTGTAAGAACTCCCTCCCCCGCTATCGCGGGTACTCCCTCTATAAACAGAGGGAGAGCTTGAGAATGTTAAACACGCTATTCTTGCATATACATATTAATAGTAACTAATTATTAACTGTTACATTCCTAAACTCTCCCTCTGTTTATAGAGGGAGTACCCGCCTTCGGCGGGGGAGGGAGTGTAAACACAAATCTATAAACTTTTAATTATTAACTGTC
>ERZ791875.2144-NODE-2144-length-11129-cov-3.450876_pt1 | contig 11129 bp, 10 predicted proteins | sample MGYA00510278_ERZ791875 | MGnify/ENA primary metagenome ERZ791875 (study PRJEB30046, sample SAMN00792078) | human gut metagenome | study: EMG produced TPA metagenomics assembly of the A metagenome-wide association study of gut microbiota in type 2...
AACCCCACCCCTCCACTTCAAAGACTTTCGTGTTTATCGAATCCCTGTTTCCAGCGTTCCCCAAGGCGGATTACCGTTTGAAGCAGCATACAGGTCAAAGATGGAATACTCTGGACCGGGCCGACTCGTACTGATGAAAAGGCGAGCCGCCCGTTCCCCCTGCCACCTTCTCCGCAATTCCCTTTTCTCATCATTCACGGTAGGGTGCCAAAACGCAACGGGGGACTTTCGCCCCGCCCTTCCCGACAAACCTCAAAGGGAACCGCGTTCCCTTTCCTCAGCAGATACCGGAGCCATCGTGACGCGCCGTTTTCTCTTTTTCCTGCTCGCGTTCCTCATACTGACCTGCACGGCGTATGCAGCGCCTCTTCAACCGGGCTTTAAAACCCTCGGCATCTGGGATCCAGCCAAAAACGTGCGTCTGGACTTCGCCGTCTGGTACCCCAGCCGTTCCGCGCCCTTTCAGGTCAATTACGGAGACTGGAACTTCTCCGCCGCACGCGGCAGGCCTCCCGTGGAAGGAAAACACCCTCTCATCCTGCTCTCCCATGACAGCGCGGGCTCACGCTTTTCCCTGCATGAACTGGCATCGGAACTCGCCCGCAACGGCTTTGTCGTCCTGGCCTTCACGCATCCCGGCGACAATGTGGACGACATGGGAGCCCTTTTCATGCCCGTGCAGGTGACCGACCGGGCCAAGCAGCTCACACAGGCACTGGACATCGCCCTAGCCGATCCCGAGACGGCACCGCTCATCGATCCCGATCGCATCGGCGTCCTTGGCGTCGGCCCCGGAGGCACGGCAGCCATGCTCATCGCCGGAGCGCGGCTGGACGCGACCGGTTGGCCCATCTACTGCGCCGGAAAGGAAGAAAACGCCGATCCATACTGCACGCCGTGGGCACGGCAGCGCATGGGGGCTTTTTCCACCACTCCCAACCTTTCCGCACCCTACCGCGACAGGCGTGTCCGCGCCGCAGCCGCCGTTTCCCCTTCCTATGCCATGATGTTCACTCCCGCCAGCCTGTCCCGCATCCGGATTCCCCTTCTGCTGCTTCGTGCCGAGAGGACGCCTCTCTATACCCTTCAGCACGCGGAACGCCTCCTGAGCGCCATGCCCCAGCCTCCGCAGCTCGGCGTATTGCCCGATGCGGATACAGCCAGCCTGATGTCATCCTGCGGCGGCAATCTGGATCAGACGCTTCCTGAAATGTGCCTTGCCGTCTCCCCTTCGCGCCGGAAGGCCGTACAGGCAAAAATGGCCGCCGAATCCGCCGCCTTCTTCCTCAAATACCTCGGAACCCCCAACCCTCCACCGCTTCCTCCTGAACCCGAGGACAATCCCCAAATCACATCACATCCCGCCACGCCGGAAAAGAACGCGGCCCGCAAGAAGAAGCGGTAGAAATTCGGAGATGGACAAAAAACAAGTGCGGCCGTTGCCTCTGAAAAGGGAACGGCTGCCGAGTGAAAAGCGGTCTTTGAAAACAAACACCCCGGACGGAAACCGTCCGGGGTGTTTGTTTTCAAAGACCGCGCCGAGGGGGCAAAGGGGGCATGATGCCCCCTTGCCGCCGGAGGCGCATCTTATCGTATCGTTAAACCTAGTTCGCAGCCTTCTTGCTGACTTCTTCAGCGATAGCCGCAGGCACCTTTTCGTAGTGGTGGAACTGCATCGTGAAGGTCGCGCGGCCCTGCGTACGGGAACGCAGGTCCGTGGCGTAGCCGAACATTTCGGACAGCGGAACCTGAGCGCGGACAACCTGAGCGCCTGCGCGGGCTTCCATGGACTGCACGCGACCACGACGACCGTTGAGGTCGCCCATCACGTCGCCAAGGTAATCATCGGGGGTCACCACTTCCACGTCCATGTAGGGTTCGAGGAGAGCGGGGGTCGCCTTGTTCATGGCGTCCTTGATGGCCATCGAACCGGCCACATAGAAGGCCTGTTCGGAGGAGTCGACTTCGTGGTAGGAACCGAAGACCAGAGTGACCTTCACGTCCACAACCGGGAAGCCGGCGAGCACACCGGACTTCAGGGCGTCCTGAATACCCTTGTCGATGGAAGGAATGTATTCCTTCGGAATCACGCCGCCGGTGATCGCGTTGACGAACTCGTAACCCTTTTCCGGGTTGGGCTCGACTTCGATCACGCAGTGACCGTACTGGCCGCGGCCACCGGACTGCTTGGCGTACTTCAGGTCGGACTTGCTGGGCTTCGTGATCGTTTCGCGGTAGGCAACCTGAGGCTTGCCGACGTTGGCGTTCACGTTGAACTCGCGGACCAGACGGTCAACGATGATGTCCAGATGCAGTTCGCCCATGCCCGCGATGATGGTCTGGCCGGTCTCTTCGTTGCCCTTCACGCGGAAGGACGGGTCTTCCTTCGCCAGCTTGTTGAGCGCGGCGGAGAGAGCGTCACGGTCGGTCTTCGTCTTGGGTTCGATGGCGACTTCGATGACCGGTTCCGGAATATCGAGGGATTCGAGCACCACGGGGCGCTTTTCGTCGCAGATCGTGTCGCCGGTGGAGGCAAGCTTCATGCCCACGAGGGCCACGATGTCGCCGGCGCCGGCGGACTTGATGTCCTCACGCTTGTTGGCGTGCATACGGAGCAGGCGGCCAAGGCGTTCCTTCTTGCCGGTGTTGGCGTTGTACAACGTGGAACCGGCTTCGATCACGCCCGAGTAGATACGGAAGAAGGCCAAGTGGCCCACGAAGGGGTCGGAAGCCAGCTTGAACACGAGACCGGCGAGCGGTTCCTTATCCGAGCTGGGGCAGACGATTTCTTCTTCCGGCTTGTCGGGGTTGTGGCCCACCATCTGATCGATATCGAGAGGAGAAGGCAGGTAGTTCACAACGGCGTCGAGCAGCGGCTGCACGCCGATGTTACGGAACGCGGTGCCGCACAGGACGGGCACGATGCTCTGACGGATGGTACCCTTGCGGATGCAGGAATTGATTTCCTCGACGGTCAGTTCATGGCCTTCGAGGTACTTTTCCATCAATTCTTCATCTTCTTCCGCCACGGTGTCCAGCAGCTCAAGGCGCTTTTCTTCGTAGAGATCCTTGAGATCCTCAGGGACTTCACCATAGGTGATCTGAAGGCCCTTGGATTCTTTTTCGAAGCGGACGGAGCGGCCATTGATGAGGTCGACAACGCCGTCGAACTTGTCTTCAGAACCGATCGGGATCTGGAGGCAGACGGGCTTCGCCTTCAGGCGGTCGCGGATCATGTCCACGCTGCGGAAGAAGTTGGCGCCGATGCGGTCCATCTTGTTGATGAAGCAGATACGGGGCACGCCGTAACGGTTGGCCTGGCGCCACACGGTTTCGGACTGGGGTTCCACGCCGGCGACGGCGTCGAACACGGCCACGGCACCGTCGAGCACGCGCAGGGAACGTTCCACTTCGATGGTGAAGTCAACGTGGCCGGGGGTGTCGATGATGTTGATCTGGTGATCAAGCCAGAAACAAGTCGTCGCGGCGGAAGTGATGGTGATACCGCGTTCCTGCTCCTGCGCCATCCAGTCCATCGTAGCGCCGCCCTCGTGGGTTTCGCCGATTTTGTGGTTTTCGCCGGTGTAGTACAGGATACGTTCGGTCGTCGTGGTCTTACCGGCATCGATGTGAGCCATGATGCCGATATTCCGCATTTTTTCGATAGGTGCTAAACGAGACATGTTTCTCCCCGACTACCAGCGGTAATGCGCGAAAGCCTTGTTGGCTTCGGCCATGCGGTGGGTGTCTTCCTTTTTCTTCACGGCGCCGCCGCGGCTGTTGAAGGCATCCAGAAGCTCGGCGGCGAGCTTGTTGGACATGCCTTTTTCACCACGGGAACGGGCGTAGGTGATCAACCAACGGATGGAAAGGGAGACCTGGCGGTCAGGACGCACTTCCATGGGCACCTGATAGGTGGCGCCGCCCACGCGGCGGGCCTTGACTTCGAGGTGGGGCTTCACGTTTTCGAGAGCCTTTTCGAAGGCGCGCAGCGCTTCTTCGCCGGTCTTTTCGGCGAGGACTTCAAGAGCGCCATAGAAAATCTTTTCGGCAGCGCCCTTCTTGCCGTCGTACATGAGACGGTTCACGAAACGGGCGGCCAAGCGGCTGCCATAAATCGGATCAGGCAGAACTTCCCTTCTGGGGATAGGACCTTTACGGGGCATGAAAATTCTCCGGGTAACGCGGACGCGTTACGTCAGGGGTTGCAGTGCTATGCGGTTTCCCGAGGCGGGGGCCGCCCGGGCTGCCTTGGTGTGTTCCCACTGCGCCCCTCCCGTTGCGGGGGGGCATGGACGCGCACCCATGGCATGACACTGTGATGCGAAAATTCGCAAAGACGGCGGATGTGCCGTCAGACCTCTTGCCGGGAAAGCTTTGCGGCTTAGGACTTCGGACGCTTGGCGCCGTACTTGGAACGACGCTGGCGGCGATCCTGCACACCGGAGGTATCCAGAGTACCACGGACGATGTGGTAACGGACACCGGGAAGGTCTTTTACACGGCCGCCGCGAATCATGACGACGGAGTGTTCCTGAAGGTTGTGGCCTTCACCGGGGATGTACGCGGTGACTTCGAGGCCGTTGGTGAGACGCACACGGGCGACCTTACGCAGAGCCGAGTTCGGCTTCTTCGGGGTCGTCGTGTACACGCGGGTGCACACGCCGCGGCGCTGGGGGCAAGCCTGCAGGGCCGGGGTCTTTTTGTGCTTCACAACCTTCTTCCGCGCGACGCGGATAAGCTGGTTGATAGTTGGCATCTGTTTTCCTCCATAGGAGTGGGTAAATGTTCCGAAAGGAGTCACTCCTACAATGGATATTTTTTGTTGTCAAGCCCATTTGCAAATCGGCGGGGCCCTTCCAGCCCCTCTCGGGGCGGAAAAGCCCGTCCCCCGGCTTCCCTCTCTCCGGCACCGGATAGGCGTCATGACTATCCATTTGAGCAATTCGCTTTATTTCATTGCCGATCACAAATCATTTCTGAACATGTTTGTTCAATCAAGAAATTGAATGAATGCACAATCTATTTTTATGTGAAAAAATATTTTATCTTTCGTGAGAAAAAGCACCTTTTACATACAAAAAAATCTTTTTTCACATGTAGTGTATTTTACAAAAGGCTATTGACCTGTTTTTTGAAACATCATACGTTGCCAAAAAAGAGATAAGAAGGTCTCTATATTTTCTCTGTTTCTACTTTTCTTCTTGCCTTGTTTATGCCCATCTATAAACAGTGGAGGATACCACAATGGCTATTGTTGAAAAAGTTGACGGCTTCTTTATTCCCAACGTTACGCTTATTGGTGTAGGCGCCGCAAAAGCTATCCCCGAGCGTATCGTTTATTTGAATGCCACGAAGCCGCTGCTTGTCACGGACAAAGGTATCGTCCACACCGGCATCCTGAAACAGATTACGGATATCCTCGACGAAGCGGCGATGGAATACGCCATCTATGATGAGACGGTTCCGAACCCCACCGACCTCAATGTCGCCGCCGGCGTCGAACTGTACAAGAAAGAAGAATGCGACAGCCTCATCTCCATCGGCGGCGGTTCTTCCCATGACTGCTGTAAGGGCATCGGCCTCGTCGTTTCCAACGGCGGCAAGATCCACGATTACGAAGGCGTGGACAAGTCCACCAAAGCCATGCCCCCCTACCTCGCCGTGAACACCACCGCGGGTACGGCCTCCGAAATCACCCGTTTCTGCATCATCACCGACAGCGCCCGCAAAGTGAAAATGGCCATCGTCGACTGGCGCATCACCCCGAGCGTCGCCATCAACGACCCCATCCTGATGGTGGGTATGCCCCCGGCCCTGACCGCCGCCACCGGTATGGACGCGCTCACCCACGCGGTTGAAGCGTACGTCTCCACCGGCGCTACCCCGCTGACCGACGCCTGTGCCGAAAAGGCCATCAAGCTGGTTTCCGAAAACCTGCGCCGCGCCGTCGCCAACGGCAGCGACATCCACGCCCGTGAAGGCATGTGCTACGCCCAGTACCTTGCCGGTATGGCCTTCAACAACGCCAGCCTCGGGCACGTGCACGCCATGGCCCACCAGCTCGGCGGCTTCTACAACCTGCCCCACGGCGAATGCAACGCCATCCTCCTGCCCATCGTGGAAGAGTACAACCTGCTCGCCCATTTGGACAAATTCATCAACATCGCCAGGATGATGGATGAAAACATAGACGGCCTTTCCAAACGCGACGCCGCCGAACTGGCCATCTCCGCCATCCGCCGCCTGTCGCAGGATGTGGGCATCCCGGCCAGCATCACCGAGCTTGCCAAGCGGTACGGCAAGGAAGTCAGCCGCAGCGATATCCCGACGATGGTCGCCAACGCCCAGAAGGACGCCTGCGGGCTCACCAACCCCCGCAAGATGACCGACGCCGCTGTCCAGCAGCTGTATGAAATCGCGTTTTAAATGAAGTGAATATATCGGGGGAGGGCGCTTTTTGAAAAAAGCGCCCTCCCCCCCGAGCCCCCACCCGCAAAAACTTCGACTGGTGGGGAGGCAGCGCGCAGAAGTTCCGTTGTGTGGAAAGAAAAGAACGAGCCGCTCATTGCTTCCTTTATATCTTTTTCTGTTGGAGAGGAGCGGCGGAATGCCATTCCTCAATTCACCCCTTCGAAATTTTCAGAGGAAAACTGTTCCAGAACTGCCCGGCGGCAACCTCCAACACCGGGCAGAGGACGCCGGTAACCGTCCGCAAGATGAAAAGGAAAAGGCCGGAACCCAACGCTGGGTTCCGGCCTTTTCCTGCATCGAAGGCTCCCCTTGCAGGGGAGCCTTCTCATCCGTCTATTCGGCGCCGCTCTCTTCCTGCGTGGCGGGTTCCACGATCACACGGCGGATTTGCTTGGCGTCGGCTTCGTCCACGATGAACCGCCAGCCGCCGCACTCGAAAATTTCTCCCTTCTCGGGAACATGCCCGGCTTCAAGGCACAGGTAGCCGCCGATGGTATCCACCTCGTCAGCCTCCAGATTGATGCCGAGTTCTTCCAGATCCTCAAGGTAGGCGCGGCCGGACAGCGCATAGCGCGAATCCCCGAGAGGATGGATATCCTCTTCCTTGGGCGCGTCGTGCTCGTCTTCGATGTCGCCCACGATCTCCTCAAGGATGTCCTCGATAGTGGCGAGGCCGGACGTTCCGCCATATTCGTCTACGGCAATGGCGATATGGTTCTTGCGGGACCGGAACTCCTGAAGCAGCTCGCTCACGATCTTGGTCTCGGGTACAAAAAAGGGCGAACGCATGATTTCGTCCACCGCAGTATGGTGCTTGGCCGGATCGACGAGGAGGCTGATGAGATCCTTGGCGTAGGCGATCCCGATGATGTTGTCGCGCGTATCCTTGTAGATGGGCAACCTGGAATGTCCGGTTTCCAGAATGCACTGCGCCACCTCGCTCACGGGTGCGCCCGTAGGCATACAGTCGAAATCAGTTCGCGGGGTCATGATGTCCTGCACCTGTACATCGTCAAGGCGCAGGATGCTCAGGATCATGGAGCCTTCGGCGAGGTCCAGTTCCCCTTCGTCGCGGGCTTCCATGACGGCCTGCTCGATCGAGTCGCCCGAGCGGCCTCCGAACAGGTTGCAAACCCGATCCCACAAACTTTTGTCCGTACTTCGGTCCAAGCGTATCTCCTCAGGTAAAGGTGGAGGGACGACGGCGTTCCTGCCGGGCAGGGGCTGCGCCTGATCCCTGAGTGGAACTCACGTACACTATTCCATGCGTCTTTGCTACCGGCGGCGCGCCTCCCGGACGCCCTTCGCGGGGCCCCGGCAACGCCTTGCGCGACATGCTCTTTTCTTTATAGCCATTCCTGAATCGATACGCAACGTGTCGGGCCCTATGCCTTGCGCGTAAACATCCAGATCGCGCACAGCATGGATACCGCCGTGATCGCGGCGATCCGCGCGCTGCTGTCCAGTGCCGCACTCATGGTGATATCCTTGAGGAACAGCCCCTGAAGGATCACGATAAAATGCCGCAAGGGGTTAAGCTGGCTCAGATCCTGTAAGAACATCGGCATGTTGTTCACGGGCGTCATGAATCCCGAGAGCAGGATGCACGGCACGCCCACGGTGAAGCACCCCAAGAAAGCCTGCTGCTGCGTGGAGGCGAACGAGGACACCATAAGCCCGATGCTGCTCACCGAAAGCGAGAACAGCAGCATGGTCACGTACAGCACCGCCACAGACCCCACAAACGGCACCTTGAAGAACCCGATTATGGAGAAAAAGAAAATGGTCCCGTGCACAAGGCCGACCACGCAGCCGGGGATCAGCTTTCCGCAGGCGATCTCCACCGGGCTCGCGGGCGAGACGAGCATCTGGTCGAACGTGCCGAGCTCCCGTTCCCGCGCCACGGTCAGGCCGGTAATGATCATCCCCATCAAGAAGTTGATCGTGCCGATCAGGTTCGGCAGGATGAACCAGCGGAAATCGAGGTTCGGGTTGAACCAGTTCAGCTCCTCGACCTCGACGCGGGAAGGCTTGGCCTGCACGAAAGCGGGCGTCGCCGTTGCCAGCCCCTGTACGATCTGCTGGACATACTGCGTCAAAATCTGGGCGGTGTTGGATCGCCGCCCGTCCAGCAACAATTGCACTTCGGCGGGCACGCCTCGCTCCACTTTGGCGGAAAAGTCGTTCTGGAAGTGCATCACCACCAGCACGTCCTGACGGTTGATGGCTTCTTCGGCCTTCTTGAAATCGTCCTCGAACGTGATGTGCCTGAAGGTTGGCGAACCGCGCAGCCGGCTGATGACCTCCTGGCTCCAGTACCCCGAGTCTTCGTTGATCACCACCACGTCCACGTTCTTCACTTCCATCGTGGCCGCCCACGCAAAGATGAATATCTGGATGACCGGCGGAATCAGCACCATGAACCGGCTCTGCCGCGTGCCCATGAGCACTAGCAGCTCTTTCCGCGCAATCGCAAGGATACGGCGAAGCGTTCGCATCATAAAATAGACCTCCGGTAACAGGCGGCGCCCATTGCCCCTTCATTGGAGAAAGGCAAGAAGCTGGAGGGGCTCCCTTTTTCCGGAAACCCTCTCCCAAGGTTCACACATCCAACCGCTTCACCAGCTTCCTGTACGTGATGACCAAAAAGGCGGCGCCAAGCCCGAGCATAAAGGCCATGCGCGGAAGGAACACGGGCCAGATGTCCCCGGCAAGGAAGACCGTCTGAAGCGCCGTGTTGAAATGCCGCGCGGGGATGGCCAGCGTAAGGTATTGCAGCGCGTCGGGCATACTGTTGATGTCAAAAATGAACCCGGACAGGATGACGGCGGGCAGAAAGCCGGTGATCAGCCCGGTCTGGGCGGCAAGAAGCTGCTGCTTGGTGAGAATGGAAATGAGCAGCCCCTGCCCAAGCGCGGGCATGAGGAAGGTGCTCGACAAGACAAACAGGGCAAACACCGATCCGCGCAGGGGAACCTCAAACAGGAACACCCCGGCCAGCGCGCAGATGGTCATGGAAAACATGCCGAGGAAGTAATACGGGATAAGCTTTCCGAGCAGGATCTGCATCCGGGTCACGGGCGTGGCGAAAAGGGATTCCATCGTTCCCCGCTCGTACTCGCGGGCAATGACCAAGGCCGTGAGCATGGTCCCGATGAGCGTCATGACGATGGTGATGGAGCCGGGCACCAGATACCAGCGGCTCTTCGCCGCCGGGTTGAACCAGTAGCGCGGGGCCACGTCGACGGGCTGCTTCCGGATGGTCCCGCCGGGCGTGCGGGTCTGCTGCCAGTTGGCGATGACGCCTTGGCTGTAGCCGCGTATGAAGTTCGCCGTGTTGGGCTCGCCTCCCGACACGATCACCTGAATGGGGGCGACGGCCGCCTTGCCCTGCCCGCCAACGAGCAGCGCCTCAAAGTTGTAGGGAATGACGATGAAGCCCGAAATCACGCTGTCGCGCATCATACGCCCGGCTTCGGAACGCGACCGGGCCTGATGGACCCGGAAGTTCGGGGAGTGAGCGAAATTTTCCTGTAATTGCAGCCCGGACTGGCTGTTGCTTTCGTCGAGGATCACGATGTCCATGACCCCGGCGTCCAGCGTAATGCCGTAACCGAACAGCAGCAGGAAGATCATGGGCAGGATTGCCGCGACCAGATAAGAGGACGGATCACGGAGGATCTGCTTGCTCTCCTTGCCCATGAGCGCGAAAAGCTGCGCGAGCCACTGGAACACGGGCCGTGCCCGGCCCGGATCGGCATTGCTCATGCGTGACCTCCCTTGCGCTGCACTTCCTCAATATACGCGATGAACGCCTCTTCGAGCGTCATGTCCGCCGCACCGCCGTTTTTCGCCGCTCCGGGCGCTTTGCCCTTGAGCTCGTCGGGCGTGCCCCGCGCAATGATGCCGCCCTGAAACACCAGCGCGATTTCGTCGCAATATTCGGCCTCTTCCATAAAGTGGGTCGTGACGAGCACCGCCACGCCGTTCTGGGTCATGGCGTTGATGTGCTTCCAGAATTCCCGGCGCGTCCGGGGGTCGACGCCCGATGTCGGTTCGTCGAGGAACAGCACGGGCGGCTCGTGCAGCGTGGCGCAGGCCATGGCAAGCCGCTGCTTCTGCCCGAGCGGCAGATTGAACGCCCGGACGTCCCGGAACGTTTCCAGATCCAGCGCCTCGACAAGCTGTTCGATACGCGGCTTCACCCTGCCCCGTTCCAGCCCGTACAGATCCGCCATGAGCCGCATGTTCTGCTGCACGGTCAGTTCGCCGTAGAGGGAAAATTTCTGCGCCATGTAGCCGAGTTTGGCCCGTGCGGCCCCGCCAGCGGTGAGCAGGTTCATGCCCGCGACGAAGCATTCGCCCTCGGTGGGGCGGGACAGGCCGCACAGCATCCTGAACGTCGTGGACTTCCCCGCCCCGTTGGGGCCAAGCAGCCCGAAGATACGCCCCGGCTGCACCTCGAACGTGATGTCGTGCGCCGCGACGAATGTTCCGAACTTCTTGGTCAGGCTCACGGCGCGGATCACAGGCTGTGCGGCGGGAGCGGGGTGCGGGGTGGAACCGCCGGGGGAAGGGAGGAGAAACTTTTCTGGAGAAAAGCTTTCTCCTCCCTTCCCCCAGGCCCCCATCCCTCCTCTTCCTAAGACTTTTAT
>ERZ791875.2146-NODE-2146-length-11124-cov-2.830608_pt1 | contig 11124 bp, 10 predicted proteins | sample MGYA00510278_ERZ791875 | MGnify/ENA primary metagenome ERZ791875 (study PRJEB30046, sample SAMN00792078) | human gut metagenome | study: EMG produced TPA metagenomics assembly of the A metagenome-wide association study of gut microbiota in type 2...
GGGGGCGCCTATCAGCTCTTCAAACGGCAACGCCGTTTGAAGAGCTTTTAAGAAGCAAGTAACAGCTTATACTCCCTTCGGAAACGGCGCGTATCCGTTACCGAGGGGGCCGGGGGGAATCATTCCCCCCGGGCAGGTCCGGACGGCAGCCCGGCGGGTGCGGGGCAGAGCCCTGCAAGTCTACCAGGCGAACAGCGGGAACTGGCGCGCGAACACGGCCACTTCCTTGCTGATCTCGGCGAGACGGGTTTCGTTGCCGGCGTTGGCGATGGCGGCGTCGATCCAGCCCGCCACCTTAACCATGTCCTGCTCGCGGAAACCGCGGGTCGTGAGCGCGGGCGTTCCGATGCGGATGCCGGAGGTCACGAACGGGGAACGGGTCTCGAAAGGCACGGTGTTCTTGTTCACGGTGATGCCGGCGGCGTCGAGGGCGTGCTCGGCGTCCTTGCCGGTGATGTCCTTGCTGGTCAGGTCGACGAGCAGCAGATGGTTGTCCGTGCCGCCGGAGACGAGGTTGAACTTGGCGTTCTTGAGCTCTTCGCCCAACGTCACGGTGTTCCTGAGCACCTGCGCCTGATAGTCCTTGAAGCGGGGACGCAGGGCTTCGCCGAAGGCCACGGCCTTGGCAGCGACGATGTGCATGAGCGGGCCGCCCTGAATGCCGGGGAAGATCTGGCTGTTGAGCGTCTTGCCGAAGGATTCGTCGGACAGGATCATGCCGCCGCGAGGACCGCGCAGGGTCTTGTGGGTCGTGGTCGTGGTGACGTGGGCGTGCCCGATGGGGGTGGGATGGAGCCCGGCGGCAACGAGGCCGGCGATATGGGCCATGTCCACGAACAGCTTGGCATCCACCTCGTCGGCGATGGCGCGGAACTTGGCGAAGTCGATGGTACGGGGATAGGCGCTGGCGCCCGCCACGATGACCGTGGGACGGTGCTCATGGGCGAGGCGGCGCACTTCTTCATAGTTGATGAGGCAGGTGTCCTTGTCCACGCCGTAGGAAACCACGTTGAACAGGCGGCCGGAGAAGTTCACCGGGCTGCCGTGCGTCAGGTGGCCGCCGTGGGACAGGTTCATGCCCAGAATGGTATCGCCGGGTTTGGCCAGCGCGAAGTAGGAAGCCATGTTCGCCTGGCTGCCGGAGTGGGGCTGCACGTTGACGTAGTCGCAGCCGAACAGCTGCTTGGCGCGCTCGATGGCAAGGTTTTCGGCGATGTCGACGAATTCGCAGCCGCCGTAGTACCGCTTGCCCGGATAACCTTCGGCGTACTTATGCGTGAAAACGCTTCCCTGCGCTTCCCGAACGGCGGAAGAGACGAAGTTTTCGGAGGCGATGAGCTCCAGCTTGCTCATCTGCCGATCGCTTTCCAGCAGGAAAGCGCGTGCCAGTTCGGGATCTTCAAGAAGAATGTGGTCCATTGGACGCTCCGATGAGAGTTTAGAGATGCAACCGCGTGGTTCCCCTGAAAGGGAGTTACGCCGTGAATTTCTTGAACAGGATGCTGCCGTTCGTACCGCCGAAACCGAAGGAGTTCGAGAGCGCGTACTGCGGATCAAGCTTCTTGGCACCGTCGGTCATGCAGTTGAGGTCGCATTCCGGATCGGGCGTCTCATAGTTGATCGTGCCGGGAACATAGCCGGTATGCAGGGCAAGCACGGAGAACACGGCCTCCACGCCGCCGGCGGCCCCAAGCAGGTGGCCGGTCTGGGACTTGGTCGCGGAGATGGCAATCTGGTAGGCGCGTTCGCCGAAGACCTGCTTGACGGCGCCGGTTTCGCAGATGTCGCCGAGATGGGTCGAGGTGGCGTGCGCGTTGATGTGGTCCACCACGTCGGGGCTGACGCCCGCGTCGGCGATGGCGCGCTGCATGGCGGCGATCATGCCTTCACCGTCGTCGCGGGGAGCTGTCATGTGGAAGGCGTCATCGGACGAGCCCGCGCCTATGATTTCGGCGTAGATGGTCGCGCCGCGCGCCTGAGCGTGCTCGAGGCTTTCCAGCATGAGCAGGCCCGCGCCTTCACCCATGACAAAGCCGTCGCGGTCCTTGTCAAAGGGGCGGGAAGCCTTTTCGGGATCGTCGTTGTGCGCCGTGGAGAGCGCCTTCAGCGCGGTAAAGCCGGAAATGCCCATGGGCGTGACGGTCGCTTCCACGCCGCCGGAGATGCAGGCGTCGCAACGGCCCATGACGATCTCGGTATAGGCCGCGCCGATGGCGTGCGTGCCCGAAGCGCAGGCGCTGGTGAGCACCATGTTCGCGCCCTTGGCACCCGTAGCGATGGCAAGCTGGCCCGGGGCCATGTTGGAGATCAGCATGGGGATCATGAAGGGGGAAACCTTGCCCGGCCCGGCCTCGACGAGGCGGGAGTGGAACACTTCGATGGTGTGCAGGCCGCCGAGCCCCACGCCGAGGATGACGCTGACCCGACCGGCGTTGTCGTCATTGATGACGAGGCCGGAATGCTCCACCAGCATGTTGCCCGCGGCGACGGCGAACTGGACGAAGCGGTCCATACGGCGGGCCTGTTTGGCGGGAACGCCGTAGGCTTCAGGATCGAACCCTTTGACTTCGCCGGCAATGCGGGAATCAAAGCCGGAGGCGTCAAAGAGGGTGATGGGCCCGATGCCCGACTTCCCCGCAAGAAGATTATCCCAGGTTTCGGTGACGTTGCCGCCGAGCGGCGTCAGCGCAGAGAGACCGGTTACAACAACGCGTTTGCGGCTCATAATTCCCTCATGAAGCAAAAAGTGGTCGAGCGCCTTATGATCTGAATCACAAGACGCCCGGTAGAATACTCTGGCGCAACAGGAACGGAAGGAACAACGCCCGCGCGGGCCGCCGTCTCCGCTCTCGTTTCCCGTGCTTCGAACAAAACGAGGCTTAGTTCGTGTGGTTCTGCACGTAGGAGATGGCGTCCTTGACCTTCAGGATCTTCTGGGCGTCGTCGTCGGCGATTTCCACGTCAAAGGCTTCTTCCATGGCCATGATGAGTTCGGTGAGGTCGAGGGAGTCGGCACCGAGGTCTTCAACGAAAGAGGCTTCGGGCTTCACTTCTTCGGCGGTCACGCCAAGCTGTTCCATAATGATCTTTTTGACCTGTTCTTCAACGGACATGGGGGAATCCTCCCGGTTTTGTTCTTTTTGTGTTGCAGTGGGGCATAATGCCCCGTTCCTTGTGTCGACGCTTCCGCGAAACGGAATCCGCCGGTTCGCGCCGCAAACGCGGGGCGGCGATTAACAGTACATTCCGCCGTTGACGGCGATAACCTGTCCTGTAATGTATCCGGCTCCCGGCGAAGCCAGAAAAGCTACGGCATCAGCGATGTCCTGAGGCGTTCCCAGACGTTTCAAGGGGATGGCATCAATATAGGCGGCGCGGACGTCATCGGGCAGGCTGGCGGTCATATCGGTTTCCACGAAACCGGGGGCGACCGCGTTGACGGTGACGTTACGACCGGCCAGCTCCTTGGCCGCGGACTTGGTCAGGCCGATGAGGCCCGCCTTGGCGGAAGCGTAATTGATCTGCCCGGCATTGCCCATCTGTCCGACCACGGAGCTGATATTGATGATCCGCCCGTGACGCTGGCGGGTCATGATCTTGGCGGCCTCGCGGACACAGACGAATGCGCCGCGCAGGTTGGTCTGGATGACGCGGTCAAAATCTTCGTCTTTCATGCGCAGCATCAGGCCATCTTTGGTGATGCCCGCGTTGTTGACCAGCACGTCCAACTCGACCTGATCCTTGATACGCTCTTTGAAGAACGCCGCGACCGCTTCGGCGTCGGCGACGTCAAGGCGAAAGGCACAGGCTTTTCCGCCCGCCGCCACAATGTTCCAGGCCACGGCTTCAGCTTCATCAGCCTTGCTGACATAGGTGAGATACACCTGATATCCGGCCTTCGCCAGCGTCTCCGCAATAGCCTTGCCGATACCTCTGGAGCCGCCGGTCACGAGGGCGGTGGAAAGTTGTTCGCTCATGTCTCTCACCTTGATGCTGTATTCAGCTGTTTGTAGCTCAAAAGAAATCAGAATTCAACACGGATGCCGGCCGGAAAAGCGGCTAGAACTCCAGCAATGCGGCTCCCCACGTGAAGCCTCCGCCGAAGGCGCTCAACAAGACGCGAGACCCCGGGCGGATGCGGCCCTGCGCGCAGGCGTCGCCGATACCCAGCGGAATGGATGCCGCCGACGTGTTGCCGTATTCATCAAGGTTGACGAATATTTTTTCGCTTCCAAGCTTGAGGCGGTCTCCCACGGCTTCGATGATGCGGAGGTTTGCCTGATGCGGAATGAACAGGTCGATGTCTTCGAGCGTCAGACCGTTGTCCTCCAGCAGTTCGGAGCAGACGGCGGAAAGGCTGCGCACAGCCTGCTTGAAGACTTCACGCCCCTGCATCTGGAGGTAAAAATCGTCCTGAACCGGATCGCCGGGCTTGTAGTTGCGGTTCGTCCCGCCGCCGACGGTAAGCAGGGGATATTGCCGTCCGTCCGCACCGCATCGGACATCCCGGAGGAGGGGGGCCGAGGGCAGGCATCGCTTGGGCGTCCCGGCGTCGCCGTTCGTCAGCACGGCGGCCGCGGCGCCGTCGCCGAAAAGGATGCAGGTCGTGCGGTCTTCCCAGTTCAGGCGGCGCGTAAAGGCTTCCGAGCCCACGAGCAGGACTTTGGCCCCGGGCTTTCCGGCAAGGATGCTGTTCGCTACGTCCAGGCCGTAAACGAAGCCGGTGCAGGCCGCGTTGAGGTCGAACGCCATCGCCCCGTGCGAGCCGATTTTGCCGCTGATGATGCAGGCCGTGCTCGGGCACAGGTAGTCGGGCGTACACGTCGCCGTCAGAACATGCGTGATGTCTTCAGCCGCGATGCCGGCATCTTCAAGAGCTTTAAGCGCCGCTTCCGTGCCCGCGTCGGAGCCGTTTTCGTCGTCCGCCAGCATGTGCCGGGCCTTGATCCCGGTCCTGCTGACGATCCATTCGTCGTTGGTGTCCACCAGCGACATCAAGTCGACGTTCGTGATCCGCTTGGTCGGAACATACGTCCCCAAGCCTTGAATATGGATTGCTGTCATGCGGTGTCCGTGCGTTTGTGAGGAGGGCTAACAGGAACGGCCGAAACGGGTCAGTTCCTCATTGGCGCAGATGGTTTCCATCAGGCGCTTGTTGGTCTCTTTCTCGACGAACAGGGTCGCCATGCGGGTAGCGTTGCAAATGGCCTTGGCATTGGAACGGCCGTGGCAGACGATGGAGATGTTCTGAAGGCCGAGCAAGGGGGCTCCGCCGTATTCGGCGTAGTCCACCACTTTGGCGAAGCGTCTGAACGCGGACTTGGCCAGCAGGCTGCCGAGCTTGGGCAGGAAGCCGGAATTGAGCAGTTCGCGCTTGAGCACGCGGCTCAGGGACAGGCCCAACCCTTCGCTGAGCTTCAGGGCCACGTTGCCGACGAAACCGTCGCAGACGGCCACGTCCATTTCGCCTGTGAAGAGATCGCGCCCTTCGATATTGCCGCTGAAATTGAGGTTCTGAGCCATTTTGAACAGCTCGTACGCCTCTTTCACCTGGCTGTTGCCCTTGCCTTCCTCTTCGCCGATGCTGAGAAGGCCCACGCGGGGGGATTCCTTATTGAGGATGTCCCGGGCGAAGGCGTCGCCCATCAGGCCGAACTGAAAGATGTTGTAGGGCTTGCAATCGACGGTGGCACCCACGTCCAGCAGGACGACGGGTTCCTTTTCCGTGGGGAGGAGCGACGCGAGGGCGGGGCGTTCCACGCCGGGGATGCGGCCCATGATGAACATGCCGCACGCGACGGAGGCTCCGGAGTGACCCGCGCTGACAACGCCTTGGGCCGCGCCGTCGCGCACAAGGCGGCAGGCGACCTGGATGGAGGCGTTCTTCTTCCGGCGCAGGATGTCCGAAGGCTTTTCGTCCATGCCCGCGACTTCGGGGGCATGGACGATTTCCAGATCCACCCCCGAGGGGGAGAGTCTGTTCAGTTCGCCGTCAAGTGTAGCCTCGTTCCCGACAAGGAGAATTTTGGCTCCGGTCTGGCGGGCGGCCTCAATCGCTCCGGGGACGACCACGGAAGGACCGAGATCGCCTCCCATGGCGTCGACGGCGATAACGGTCTTATTGCTGCTCATCGGCGGTCTTCTGCTCGACGACCTGACGACCGCGGTAGGTGCCGCAGCTGGGGCAGGCAGCGTGGGGAACCGTGGGGGCTCCGCAGGTGCAGTACACAACGGTGGGGGTGGCCACGCGATCGTGGGACCGGCGCATACCCTTCTTGGAATGAGACTTCTTATTTTGCTGTACGGCCATGACGGCACTCCTTAGGATTCGGCATGGTGCCGAGGGTTTGGCTCTGTCGCCTGTTGATGCGGCTCCGGATGGCATAGCCCAATACGCCCGGAGACACAAGGTTCGGCGGCAAAATCTAGTTCTTTTTCACTTTCAGACCCCGGAGGGCCGCAAGACGGGGATCGCCTTCGTCCCGCACGCAGGAGCAAGAACCTTCGTTAAGGTTTTTCCCGCAGTCGGGGCACAACCCCTTGCAATCAGGCTTGCACAGAGGACGTACCGGAAGGGCGAGCACAAACTCTTCCCAGAGCAGGCCGGCCAGATTGATCTCCGGCGCGCCGTCCACCAGCTTGACGATGAGCTCGTCGGCCTCGCTGTCGAACGGCTTTTCTTTGCCGTTGCGCGGCTCCGTCTCGTCGTCCGCCTGTGGGAACGGCTCGAAGCTGTCGAAACTGCTGTCGATGATCAGGTGGGCGTCTTCGGCGCAACGGTTACAGGGAACGACGACCTCTCCCTTCAGGTTGCCGCGTACAAGGCAGCCGTCTTCCTGGGGAAGAAGCGTAACCGTGCCCACAAGAGGCTGGACGACGCGGCAATCCATACCGCATTCCGTCATGGGGACCGACCAGATGGCCGGATCGTCCATAACGAACGTCTTTCCTTCAGGGGCGATGTTGTTCAGTGCAATCCGTAGTTCAGCCATGATAACCTCGTGAACGGGACTCCTTACACGGTTGATCGGCTTGTGTCAAGACTATGAGAGCGTTCATGATGGGGAAAGCGAAGGAGGCCGCCCCACGGGAAAACGTTCCCGTCCGGAGGTTCTGGTGTGGCTTCCAATCCCTTGAAATATCCCCCAGGACACACGGGAGACCGCGTGTTTTTTTGAAAGGTGATGAAAAACGGGGGAAAGCCGCGGCCAGCCCGCTGGCGTTTGGGGGAATGGGATTGAAAGGTACGCTGATTGCCAGGCCGGGGAAATGATTCCTCCGGCAGGCCGGAATCCGTCCATCGGGCACCTATGAAGAGGCTGTGCCCGGTGGACATTTTCCCGGGTTCCGCGGGAAACGGGCGGCTGCCTTGCCGCCCGAAAAGGCTTCCCTACCCGCGGGCCCGCTTGAAGCCTTCGGCGGAGCGGGCGATGACCTCGACGCAGAACGCCAGGCGGAAGTGGCCGGGGCCGCCGAAACCGGAACCGGGCACGGCGAGGATGCGTTCGTCAAGGAGCTTGTTGACGAAGGCCACGTCGTCGCCGCCGGGAGCCTTCGGGAAGAAATAAAACGCGCCTTTGGGCATCTGGAATTCATAGCCCGCGTCGGAGAGGACGTTGCCCATCATTTCGCGGCGGCGGGCATAAATGTTCACGTCCACCTGCGATCCGAGCGCGCCCGCCATGATATGCTGGCCCACGACCGGGGGGTTCACAAAGCCGAGGATACGGTTGGCGAGCGTCAGGCCGCCCATGAGTTCGGCGCGTTCGGCGAAGAGCGGGGACAGGGCGATGAAGCCGACGCGTTCACCGGCGAGGCACAGGTTCTTGGAGAAGGAGCTTGCCAGAACGGCGTAGGGGTACATGGGCAGCAGGCTCGGCACTTCCACGCCGTCGAAGGCCAGAAAACGGTACGGTTCGTCGACTACGAGATAGAGCGGGCGGCCATTGCGTTCGGAGGCCTTGGCGAGGATGGCGGTCAGGCCTTCGAGCTCTTCGCGGGAATAGACGGTCCCGGTGGGGTTGTGGGGCGAGTTGATGATCATGGCGCGGGTCTTGGGCGTGATGACCGCCTCAATGGCGGGCAGATCAAGCCCGAAGGTACCCGGCAAGGTCGGGACCTTCTTGAGCGTACCGCCGTGGTTGCCCACATAGGAGCCGTATTCCACGAAATAGGGGGTCACGGTGAGCACTTCGTCGCCGGGTTCCAGAACAGTCCTGAAGATCACGTTGAGCGCGCCCGCGGCCCCGCAGGTCAGGATGACGTCGTTGGCCGTGAGCTCTGCTCCCTGTTCCTTGGAAAGGTGGGCGGCGAGCTTTTCGCGGGCCCAGCCGAACCCGTTGTTCGGCATGTAGCCGAGGCTGAACGGCTCGTCCACGTGCTTGACGAATTCGGCCAGCGCCTTGCCAACGGCGGGCGGGGGAGCGAGATCCGGGTTCCCGAGGCTGAAATCGCATACGGCGTCGTCGCCGTACTTCTGCTTGAGCTGGATGCCGGCTTCGAACATGCGACGGATCCAGGAGCCGTTTTTGATGGAAGAACTCATCTGGGTGCTGATGATGCTCATGGCTGCTCCGTGTCTCATGACCTGAGAGAAAGTGTTGCGGAGGGTGCAGCGGTCGGGCTGCGTTGTGCGGCGTGGGCCTGACGGATGAAAACAATGCCGCGAATTTTTTTATATACCCCATCAAAGGCCGCTATGCCAAGGGGCATGAGAGGTGCTTCCTGTTTTTGTGTCGGAAAGCACAAGCTCTTTTCGCTGACGAGAAGGCCGTGCGCGCGGGTGAGCAGCCGTCTTTTTTCGAAATCAGGGGTGGAATTTTTTTTGCATTTCTGATAGGTAAACTATGTAAAACCCATGAGCGTGTATGGCGTGTATGAACAGAGGCGACCTTGCTCCGCGGGCAGGGGCTTGGTCCACAAAGCCGGAAAGAGAGTTCAACCATGTCTTTGTTATGGAAAGAAGCGTTCACCCTCGGCGATTTTTCTTGGTCGAACACCAACTCTTTTTCTGATATCATCGAAATTACGGATCTTGAGGCGCTCAAACATTTTCTTGATGCGGTACACGTCAAGTTCTGCCTGCTCAAACCGTGGTGCGAAACGGAAAACTATCCGCTGGTCGACTCGCGTGATCTCCTGCCGTCTTTCGAGGCGGAATTGTGGGAATACAAGGGGCTTCCCGGTTTTTCCATGGTGGCGTTCGCCCGGCCTCTGGAAAGTTTCAGCGAAATTTTCCAATATGACATCCTCCATCCGGTCCTCAGCGCGGTGAACACGGCGGAAGGCGCCTCCTGCCCTTTGGAAACGCACGTCATCGCCCGCAACGTCCAGATGTTCCTGAGCCGCCTGCCCAAAAAACTCCAGGATCCTTTCCGTGATCAATTCCGGCGCGTGGATACCGCCGTGCTCGATTATTACCCCGCGCTGATGCCGTACCTGCTGGCGATGGATAGGGCCCACGTGTTCGCCACGGACGTCTACGGGCACTACCACCTCGCGGGGCTTTTCGCTTCATTCCCGTCCGACATGGACGGCGAGATCAAGCGGTTCGGGCTGCGCACCGGCAAGTTCAAGATCGGCGACAACGAAATGTATGAACGCAACCGTACGTTTGTCTGCCAGTTTTTGATGGAACTGTATGGTTTTCCCATTTCCTCGGAACGCCGGACCTCGGCGGCGCTTTTTTCCCGGCGTCTGCACAAGCTCGGCGAGCGGTTCCTGGTGCGCGTGCTCGGGCAGTCCGACCGGACGATCACGACCATCTGGAACAATGGAGAGAACCGGCCCTACCCGCGTGTTGAAAAAATCGCCCTTGTGAAGCTCGACCCTGAGCAGAAGGATTTGATCCGGGCGTGCGAGGAGGGCGGTTTTTTCGTGGACGCCGAAAAACGCGTGGTGATCATCCGCATTTCCTACAAGCAGCACCGTTACAATGCGGACAACGTGCGGCAGGACCGTGCCCTTTCCGTCGAGCGGCAGGAGCTGATCCACCCGCTTACGGGACGTGCGATGCCGGACGTGAATGTGGTCAAGGATACCAGTACCATGATCCTGCGCCTCAACGACATTGTACGCGGCGAGTATGTGGGCCGCGCGGTCTACAAGCGCAATGAACTGGTGGAGAATACGGATACGGACGAAAAGCGCCTCAAGTTCCTGTTCGCGTGGTTGTCCAAGAATCAGCGCCGCATCATCGGGTACAGCGAAGAGTTTTACAACAATACCACCAAGGTACTGGACGCCTACCTCAAAAATCCCGAAAACCAAGAGGCGTTCGCGCTCCTGCACGATCTCAAGCAGGAAGTGATGAGCAAATACGCCTATATCCGTCAGGCGCGCACAGTGCGCTATCTTGAGGATATCGTTGCCCGGAACTACAAGGGGGAACGGCTGACCTACGGCCGTATGCTGCTCGAAGCGATCGAGCTGCTGCGGGATCTCAAATTCGAACTCGGCAACTATTTTGAACCGCTGATGCTGAGCGTGCTCCATTATATGGAAATGATACTGGACGACCGCTACCTGCTCCGGCGCTACATCAATTGCCCGGACGACAAGCTGAGCAAGGGCGGCGTGGAGATACGCAAGAACTATCGGCGGCTTGTCAGCCTCAGGGACGAATTCGAGTCGGTCCGCAAGTCCCGCCAAAAGCCTGTTACCGAAGGGTAACAGGATATTCGGAGAGCAGGGGCGCTTCCCCAAAAGGAGCGTCTCTTTTGAAGGGGCATTTGACAATCGCCTTCGCCGATGCGAGTTTCCCCGTGCCGCCATATCGGTTCCCGGTATGCGTATCGCGGACTTTTTTTGAAGGAAAACATAATGGCAGAGAACGAAATCCCCGAACCGCCGGACTGGTCCGATGCGCGCACGTTTTTTCTGGAGCCCGATCTGTGGCATGAGCCCTATGAGCTGGATGCCTCGGAGAGCCATCATCTGACCCGCGTGCTGCGCATCCGCGAGGGCGAAGAGGTACGCGTTCTGGACGGCAGGGGGCGCGAGGGGCGTTTCCGGGTTTTGCCCTACAGGAAGAACGCCAAGGCCGTGGCCCTGCGGCTTCTCGACGAGTGGATGTATCCCGAACCGGAATCGAAGGTCATCCTTGCGGCGGGCTGGACAAAAGCC
>ERZ791875.2147-NODE-2147-length-11118-cov-5.963030_pt1 | contig 11118 bp, 12 predicted proteins | sample MGYA00510278_ERZ791875 | MGnify/ENA primary metagenome ERZ791875 (study PRJEB30046, sample SAMN00792078) | human gut metagenome | study: EMG produced TPA metagenomics assembly of the A metagenome-wide association study of gut microbiota in type 2...
TTTATTCATGGTGCAACCCCTTCCCTTGTTTTGTCCTTCCGTCAATCGGCTTTTCCGCATCTTTTGGAATTAGCCAGATAGTTGCCATCTTTACAGCACCAGGAATACGCCCGGCAGCACAATAGTAATTTACTCTACGAGGTGTCACGCCCCATTTTTCGGCGGCCTCTTTTAGTGTCATATAATCCATTCTGCACCTCCATAGAGTATATTATAGTTCTTCGACTCGAACAATACAAGTTTTGGAAGAAAAGAATGTGAAATTAAATAGTCAGTAGTATGAAATACACAGTCGTTCAAATAATATCACATGAAATGTAAAATCATATCAGGTGATGTTATGAAGATAGAACGAGATGAAAGACGCTTTGATTTTCACGATATAGGGCTCGCCATCAAGCGGGCAAGAGAAGCCAGCGGCATGACGCAGGAGCAACTGGCCTATATTGTTGACCGCGCTCCGCGTACCATTATGTATAACGAAAATGACGGCCAGCATCCAAGCCTCAACACCTTTTATCAGATGGTCACAATGTTTGATATATCGGTGGATCAATACTTTTACCCGTCCCAAAATAGCGGGAGCGAGTACAGAAAGCGGATTGATGCCATGTTGAACGCCTTGGACGAAAGAGAATCTGTGTCGTTCTCCACGCAGGTCGTCAGGTGATTCTCTACCATTTGGCGCCATATTTCCCACAGGTCATCTGTCTTTTCGTACCAGCCGCAGCGTTCCAGCGCGCAGAACAGGTAAAAATGAACGCAACAGAAGCCTGCGGAACTTCCGGGTTCCCCACAACGGCTTCCAGCATCTGCTTTCCCTCTGCCGGTTCAACAATACCAGTCAGAACGGCAAATACCTGGCAGTGTACCGAATATTCTTCAATGCCGGGCCCATCCTGAACCAGTGTTGTGCCCTGATACTACCCAAAGCAATGGGTACGGATTGCATCCGAAAGTGCTCCTGCCCGCTGCCGGTACTCCGCAGCGGTATCGGTTCTGCCTGCAAATTCAGCCAGCTCAGCAGCTTTTTGCAGGCCATACAGGTAAAGTAGGCTTTCCATTGTAACCGAACCGCTGCCCTTTCCGGTTGCAGCCGGTACACCGGAATCCCACACACCAGCCCCGTCAATAAACGACCAATAGCGGTGACGCATGATCGGGCCGCCACTTTTCCTCACAAGGCCCTGTTTCGAAAGATTCCTGTCAAAAAATCCAAGGATACCGTCAATGGCTGGCAGATGGCGCTTAACAAGCGCTTTATCGCCAAAATACATCATATGGTCGTGGACCATCAGCAAATAATAAATGGAAAAAGCCGGGATCACATTACTCTTGACGGTGGGGGCATCTGCGTTGATTAAGCCATCTGGCCGCTGAGAGCGGCGGAATGCTTCCATTGCCTGCCGTGCCAAACGGTCATCTGCGCTGATGGCACCTGCCATTGCAATGTTAAAAATCAGCTTAGGTGCTGCATCATGTTAATGGGAACAGAACCCGCAGCGGCAAAAACACCTGCCGCAATATAAACCGCCATATTGCTGCCTGCAAAGAATGTGAGCACGCAACCAACACAGCCAACCAGGATACCAATGATAGACATACGCGCCATACCAAATTTTTTGCGCATGCAGAAAATCCAGATGCACTTGGCCGTGGTGGCAAAGCTAGTCGGGCAACTGAACAGAAGCCAGGTGGAAAACCATAGGAACAGCATAAAAATTTCATACGGGCGGCCCTTGCCCCAGCGTGTCTGGGTGCGGTCCACAATAAAACCCGCTAATACATCAGTTACGCTATCAAACATTTTGCTGACCATAAACAGCGTACCCACCAGTGCCGGTGACAGCTGCAAACCATCTGTACAATAGAATGTTGCATAATCCAAAACCAGCGTGGACAGTGCCACGGAACAAGAACTGGAATTCCACAAAATCAGCTTGCGGAAGCCAACTTTCCCAACTTTTCGCTCTTGCTTGTTTGCCGATATGGTCAAGAGCGCCTGCGGGTTGAGTTTGTGGTGCTTCGGGTTGGCAAAGCAGCTATACTCCTGTACCAGCGTGACGGAAAAAGAGTTCCGCTTGTTTTTGGAAGTAGGCCAATGTCTTGATTATGCCATTGCCCACGCCGTCGAAAGCTCCACCCCTATTATGATGAGCGACCCAATCGGAATGTTGTGGGTGGCGGAATACGTCCGGCATAATGCGGACACCGGATATATCATTCTGCTTGGCCCTGTATTTGATGTAACAACCTCCCCGCAAACACTGAACGACCACCTGCGTGGAATGAACCTAGCACGCCGAGTGCCTTCCTCACACAAGCAGTATTGCACAATTTCAGCCGCTTGCTTTTGGCTTCTTGCAAAAAACAACAACACGCCCGGACAGCTGCACAAGTGCAAACTGTCCGGGCGTGTTTTACGCTTTCTGAGCGGGCAAACGCATCATCACTGCGCTCAGGTGATTCCTGTAGAAGATAAGAGACGTCGTCTTAATCGCTGGTTGGGAAAATGACCTTGTTGACGAAAAAGAAGATTACCATGGAAACACCGCCGTTCAATACCGTTGTACCAATATTGTAAATAAAATCCGGCACATATCGCGCAGCTGTTGCGACCCAAATGCAGTTTATAGAATTTACAATACAGGTTATTACGCAAAATGCAACCGCATACCAAACGATCTGCCAGGTAAGATTCCCCTTGCTGCGGAAAACGACATTTCTTTGTATTGGGAAATTGATTACCTCACCCAGTATCATGGCTATCATATAAGCGCAAAAATAAGGCAAACCACCATGTTCTGCGTCATAGCCCAAAATGTTCCATTTGAAGGTTACTCCCAGCATGGTCACTTCGATTCCCGGCCAGCCAAAATCCACCTTGGGCATATTTGCAAAAGCAGCAGGCAGGAACTGCAGCAATATGTACTTAAACACCGTAATGAGGTTGCATACAATTACAAACAAACCTCCCTCACGGATCCACTGCATTATATCCTGATTGGCTGCTTTTGCTGTATTCCTTTTATCTTTCATAAGACATCTTATTGCTCAGTATCCTCGTCCTCTTTTTTTGCCTTGCGGTATTTGCGGATTGCGCAGATTTCCCAAGCGACAAGGATGATTGCAACAACTGCATCCACTGCGTAGGTCGTCTTTACCCACTTCGGCACAGATACCGCACGTGTCACAGCGAAGGAGTTTGCCAATGCATACAGCGTGCCGTGCGCCGCATTGCGCATAGCCGTTACCGTACCGACAGAGTTCAAATCACGGTAGAACTCATTCGTGATGTTAAACGCCAGCATCTTCGTGCCGCCGGTACGAATTGCCAGATTACCGTCCATATACCATGCGCTGACGACTGCGTCCGTAATGACAGAGCCATGGAAGCCCCACTCATCACGCAGAATGTTCGTCAAAAGGGCCTTACAGCCACCGGCCCAGACAGGTCCGACCGCATTCATAGAGGTCATAACGCCCATGCCGCCTGCCTTGATCGGCTGCTCAAACGCCTTGAGGTAAATTTCGCGGGCAGCCTGCTCATTCAGCCATGTGCAGATGTTGTTCTGACGATAGTTGTCCTGATCGTTGAAGGCAAAATGCTTCACATAGCAAATCAGACCATTTTCGGTTGCGCCGGACACCTCTGCGGCTGCGGTCAGCCCGGAGAGAACGCCGCACTCGGAATAGTATTCAAAGTTACGCCCGCCGAATGCGCTGCGGTGGATATTCATTGCAGGTGCATACCAGCCTGCGCAGTTGATTTCAGCACACTCTTTTGCAATCTGCTCACCGCGTGCCTTGGCCAGCGGCTGGTTCCAGGTGCAAGCCAGCATCACAGAACCGGGATAGCTCGGACCTGCGGCAGGATTGTAGTTGCTGTGTACACCGGTCGGACCGTCACACTCCTCCGTTGCGGACAGGTCGATGGATTCAACACCAACAGTATGGTAACCACCGTCTGCCGTAAGGCTGAACAAGTCATTGACCGTGAGCTCATCGAGAAGCTGCTCCCACTTGGGATCATCGTAAGCAACGCCGGTCAGATCAGCGAGCTTCAACCCGTTATGCGCCCCGGTGGTCGGCATCACAGCATTGGGGTCATCGTATTTTGCCGCATCAAAGGTTGCTGCACTTGCATAGTCTGCCAGTGCCTGCGCACTCAGGCTATGGTTTACAGGCGCAGCGGTAGCCTCTGCATAGTTGGCAAAGCCGTCGGCACGGCTGAGATAGGTCACATCTCCCTGCGCGAAGGTGAGCTGGTTTGTAGCAGTCACCTGATCTGTGGAGCGAGCGCCATCATGTGCATCGTCATAGATGACATCCTTGTCCACCTTGGCAACATAGGTATCCAGGATCGTATGAGAATCCGAGCAGAGATTGATCTTATAGTCGCCTGCTTCCAGTACATACGCACCATTCGCACTCTTGATGCAGTTCGAATCATAGGAGGCCATATCCTCATAACGGAAGGTGATTTTCAGGGTCTGCGCTTCGCCGGGCTGCAGGATCTCCGTCTTGGCGTACTGCACAAGATTTGCTGCTGCCTTTTCGATGCCACCGTTATAATACGGCGGCTCATAGAAAATTTCTGCAACATATTTACCTGCTGTATCGCCGGTATTCGTAACTGCTACATCCAGCGTGATTTTCTCGCCATCATCCTCGACAGCTGCAATCGACGAATCAAAGGTAGTGTAGCTCAAGCCATAGCCGAACGGATACTGAACCACCTTATCGTAATCAATAAGGCCCTCTGCAGCAGCCGTTTCATAGAATTTGTAGCCAACATAGATGCCCTCACAGTAGTTGACAAACATGGCACGGTTGTCCTCGCTCCCCGTAACCTCTGCATAGTTATCATACGCAAAGCCGCCGAAGTTGTTGACCGTGGGTGTTGCGAGCAGATCGTAGACATAAGTATCCGCCAGATGTCCGGACGGATTCACTTCACCGTTCAGAATCTTCCCGAGGGAATCAAAGCCAAGCTCGCCGGGCGCACCGCACAAAACAGCGGCTTTAATGCTGTCATACTGATCCAGCCAGCCAAGCTCCATAGCATTGGAGGAGTTGACCACAACGATAACATTCTTGAACTCTTTACAAACGCGATCTAACATTGCAATCTCGCGGTTGCTTAATTCCAAATAACTCTTGCCGGCATCGAGGTCTTCTGCCTGCGTTGTAAAATCATAGAACTGTGCGAGTCCGCCGTACTGTGCATTGTATTCATCCGGGCCGGTGATGCTCTGCGGAATATCAAAGCCCTCGCCGCCGGTACGGCTGACGACAACCACCGCCGTATCCGAGTAAGCGGCCGCATTCTCAAAAATGTTGGCGCTCTCGTACTCTGCAATGGTAGGCTCCGGAACGGTGAAATCGCCGCGCTTGCTGCCGATCTCACGCAGACGGATCGTACCGACAGGACGCTCTGTACGGAAATTCTCATAGAATTTCACAAGCTCCTCATTGACTTCAAAGCCTGCATGCTTGAGGCCGTCAATCAGAGAAACCGCAGTGCTTGTATCACTATCGCCGGAGCCGGTGCCGCCATACAACGGACGAATGCTCGACCAGCCAAACAAGTTGAGCTTTGTGCCGGCGCTCAACGGCAGCGCCTTGTCATCATTCTTCAGCAGAACGATGCCCTCGGATGCGATCTGGTCTGCAATCGCACGGCCGGATGCCATTGTTTCGTCCGAGACATTGACGTTCTCAGCAAAAACACTGTTGACCACCGAGTATTCCACGCCGAGAATAACCCAGTTGACGGAAAGCGTGACAGCCAGCAAAATTGCAATCGGGGCCTGTGCGCGCACCAGCGCACGCTTCGGCTGCTTAAGCTTTCCGGCCGCGGCCACTACGATGAGCGCCGCGATCAGTACAACAACAATAAAGATGATAGCCGGGCTGCAAGCAATGATGCCGTTCTTCAAATCCTCGGTCGTAACTGCCAGGGAACCGCCAAACATCAAATCGTATAGCTTTTTCCCTATTACCGCCAATGCTGCAATGATAACTGCAGCAATCAGCCACGGCACAAGCCGCTTCTTATTTTTCATTTCGTTTCTCCTTCAAAAGTAAATGGATATGCGGTTCAACGCTTATTTATTGTAATTCAAACCAGTGGAAATTCATTTTCCCACTACCCGTAAAACGGAAATACAGTGGATAGGTTCCGTCCGGGATCGTAAGGGTCACCTTCTCCCCCACCTGACTGCCGTTCCTTATGAAAATATCGGCACACAGCGTGGAAAAATCCGGTGCGGTTGATACCTGAAAGCGTCCGTTTGCAGAGCCGGTACAATGTACCTTTATTTCAGCAGCATCTTTAAAGGCAAAGTACTTGAAGCCTGCCACTGCACCATTGCGCATATTGGCAATATACTGATTGCCGCTGTCCTCTCTGTCCGGCCCGTCCTGCGTGAAATAGGGGTGATTGCGCAGCCGCCATTTCGGGAAAGGTCCGTCATAGCGTCCGGTACCATTCTTTCCCCAGAGGTTGCAGGCAATACGCGCCTCATAACGGCCTTTTCCCTTTAAGGGTCCATCGTTTAGGCCGCAGCTTGTGACCTCTGCCTGCAGAAACGCTCCGTTTTCGTCACGCCGAAGCTTCTCGGCACAAGCCTGCCGGGAATACGAATGACGGTTGGTTTGCCTATGATAGAAAACATACCATTTGTCCTCTAGCTTGAGCAGCCCGCCATGTGTATTGCCCAAATAGTTAGCTGCGTGCTTTTCGGACAGGTTGCTGTCTAGGAAGATATCACCCTGACTAACCAGAGTGCCGCCGTAAGAGAAATCTCTGTCAGGGCTTTGGCTGGTAGCGTAGCATAGCTCATGGTTATGACGAGAGGAGTATACGAAGATATAGGTTTTTCCTTCCTTGCGTATCGAGCTTGCCTCAAAAAACTCATGTCCTTGAAAGGCTCCCGGCCCTTTTTTAGGGAAAATCACGCACGGCTCCGTTTTTATCGTCACCATATCTTTTTCCAGCTCCAGAACTGTACCGCCGTCACATCTAAGCTTGTGTCCGCCTGTCAGAATAGCAGGCACAGTATTGTAAAAGCCGGAATACAGCCATACACGCCCGTCATCATCCGCCAAAACGCCGGGATCAAACGGAAGCTGATCTCCCCTTCGCCGTCCCCAGAGTGTGCCGTCCGCATAGTGAATATGACCCAAAAATTCATATTCTCCCGCAGGCGTATCGCAGACTGCCACGCCCATAATGCCTAAAAAGTCAAACGCATAGTAGAGGTAGTAGCGGCCGTCTGGGCCTTGGCAGACATCCGGTGCAAAAAGCAGATGGTATCCCCAAGGATTTTTGGGGTCCTGCTTTTTGCGGTAGATAACTCCCTCGTACCGCCAGTCGGAAAGATCTTCCACCGGCGCCGACCAGCAAACATAGTCATTCACACAGAAGATCGGTGCGTTGAAGCGGTCATGTGAGCCATAGACATACACTCTGCCATTGAACACATGGGGTTCCCCGTCCGGGATATATTCCCACGACGGCAAATATGGATTCACTGCTTGTCTGTTCACAGTTTTCACCTCCTTCCTTTCTGCTGTTGTGTTTTAAGTGTAGCACAACCTCCTCTTTTTTCGGGTAATTTTGGCATAATCCGTCTCCACAGTGGCACAACTTGCATTCTTGAACACTTTTTTAGGATACATCTGCTTCCTTTTGTGCATTCCGTAAAAAAGCGGTGCAGATCACCTCTGCACCGCTTCCATATGCTTAAAACTGTTTTTTATCTGTTCGCTTGCCGACTGTACTTCTAAGACAAGCATCTATCACGCTTCGTCTCTGCCGCGCTGCAGAGATTTTATACCGTGTAACCGCACAGCCTTTCTGTATAGGGTCAGGCTTTTTCCGGCAATGGAATGAGAACGCTCAGATGGAACCAGTTATCTGAACAATCTGCAGAAACCGATCCGCCATATTTCTCTGCTGTATAGCGGATGCTTTTTATCCCGTAGCCATGCATATCCTTATCACGCTTCGTTGTGCGGTACTCTCCGTCTACAACAGAAAGCTGCGCTGTACAGTAGTTTTCCACCCGGATGATCAAAAACACATTCTGCGTATAGACAGCCACCCGGATAAGGCGCTGCTGGGGGTCGGCCAGCTTTTCCACACTCTCTATTGCATTGTCAAGCGCATTGCCGAATATGCTGCAGATGTCCATCGTTTCAACAAAATCCAATCTTGCGCCGTCCGCAACGATTGTCAGCGTGATCTGATGTTGACTGCAATACAACTGCTTATCCGACAAAATCGTATCCAGCACATCATTTCCGGTATGCTGATTCACACCCAGGCTCTGCATTCCTTTTTCCAGTTGCGAAAGGTATTCCTCTCTTCTGGCCGCATCTGACTCCATCCGAATGACCTGTATCTGATGCTTTAAGTCGTGGTATTTGCGGTTGATTGCTTCACTGTTATCACGACTGATGCGGTATTGCTCATACTGCCGCTTTAAAAGTGTCTGGATCGCTGTCAACTCATGTTGTGTCTGCATGTCCTGCCACCTATCCTGCATGGAAAGCAGCACAGCCACACCCGCGAAATCCACCAGTGTCCGTATCCAGAATATTTCCGTAGTCATATGCCCGCTGAACGGCGTGTCGGTCGTCACATAACTGATATTGCTGATTAAAAATGTGCAGATCGCTATAACGGCCGCCGATATGCTTTCACGCCTTGTCATGTGCAGCGGCGCTTTATCGCTCAGCCTTTTCTGCTCAAGTTGCAGAAAAAAGCCAAAGCCACCGCCATAAAAGACCAGCAAGAACAGTCCCTGTATCCACCAACGGCCCGGCATCTCTGATGCTCCGAACGAATAGAGCTGCCACTCCAGCGATGCAACAAACTCTGCCAGCGTGAACGCCAGCGCCCACCAAAAACCCGTATCACAAAAGTTCAATCGGCAGCACAACCAGATCGTAGCGTACATCAAAACCAAAGCCACGATCATGCCGGGAATCCAAAGGCTTAGCGGAACAATGCCGATCAACCACTGCACCAAGCCGAATAAAGGCAGCGCTGCTGCCAGGATCCCGCCCGTTTTTGCTGCATTATAGCGCTGGGGCAGCAGCCTTACAAACAGCACACATGCCAGCCACTCCGCCAGCGCGGTATACAATTTCGGAATATCCTGTATCACGCCTGTTATTCGCCTCCCATATACGCCGCAAGGGCTTCCATAAAGCTTTTCCTCCGCGCACGGCTGATTTGCAGATCCTGCCCTTTTACGGTTACGACCAACTGATTCACACGCTCCACATGCGCCAGGTTCACCAAATAACAGTTGTTGCACTTATAGTAATGCCTCTGTGCAAGCTTTTCTTCAGCACCTTTCAGTGATCCTCTCTCTGCATACTCGCCGATCTCAGTATGGTAGATAATCGTATGTCCGCGGCTTTCAATATACAGTATCTGGTCTGCATCCAGCCGGATCATCTTGCTCTCCTGCAACAGATGTATATAGAACTTTGATTTTCCATATACTTTTTTAACCGCATTATGCAGCACTTGGGAGAAGGCAAAGTATTGGATCGGCTTCAATACATAGTCTAATGCCTCGACCTTATATCCCTGCACAGCAAATTGCGCAGAATTTGTAATAAATATAATGATGACATTTTTATCCATATCCCGTATGCGCATGGCCGCCTGCATACCGTCCATATGCTTCATTTGGATATCCATCAGGATTATGTCATACTCGGATTTATATTTTTCGACAATTTCCAATCCGTCTGAAAATTCCGATACACTGACCGTTTCCGAAAAATCGCTTTGATACTGCTCAATGTACTTTCCGAGTTGACTTCGATACCCTGTATCATCCTCTACGATTGCTATGCGTATCATGGTAAATCCCCGCTTCCTGATCTGGCAGCCTACCCGTCAAATATGGCAACCGCCCTGCATCAACTGCTGCTGTGCGTTTCTGTCTTGCCTTACCGTATATTTCCTATGCCGATTGTTTAGATTATACTCTTTTTCCCTTCCTTTTGTAAAGCTACAGAACGGTGCAGACATATTGCTCTTTTTTCCTGCGGGTAGGTTTATTTGCCTTATTGCAGCCCCCCCAATACCTTTTCTGAATTAACGCTCAGGTTGTTTGGGGTCGTTCCACCACAAAACGGAGGACTTCCTCCCCTGTTTTCCCGTTTGGCACAAAGCCGCATTTTTCCAATATGCGCTGGGATGCGCGGTTGTCCGGGTCGGTTTCCGCCTCCACAAAATCCACATCTTGCTGCGCAAATGCCCACCGGATCATGCCTTGAACCGCCTCGGTCATATAGCCGTTTCCTTCGTAGGAAGGCAAAATGCCGTAGCCCATCTCAACAGCGCGGTCTTTAGCTGGCCCGCTGCTATTCAGCAGCATCTGGTACAGGCGCAGCGCTACATTGCCCGCGAGGTGAACAGCCTTACTCCCCCGCGCGATGGCTCGTGGGCGGGCATTGGTAACCAGAATAAGCAAGCACGTGTACGGCGCACGGCAAACGGCTACGAGGTGCAACTCTTCACACACGGTGATGACAACGTGCATGGACATTCTCCACGCCGAGTTTGGGTATCAGGGCATCGTCATGACCGACTGGGTCACGCCGATGACCGGGGACGCACGCTCTGCCCGCCGGGATTCGCAGGCGCAGTATGTGGCTGCGGCAGGCGGCGACCTGTTCATGCCCGGCAACAAGAGTGATTATGACAATCTGCTGCAGGGCATCGACAGCGGCGCAGTGACGCTGGAGCAGGTAAAAATCAATGCCTCCCGCGTGGTCAGAATGGCGCGGGCACTGACGCAGGAATAAAACACAAAAAGGGGCTGTTGCACATCGTTTTGGATGAAAGTGCAGAATCGCCCCTAAGAATTAGACATATAATCGAACAATAGGAAAAAGCATGTGCAACAGCCCCCTCGTTTTTTGAAAGTGAAATGAAAGATTGTCCTGATACAATTTGGATGTAGGTTGAAAAATGACCAAATATATAAACAGGCAAAGAAAGCGTGCTGAAAAGGTACGCTTTACAGAATTGAAAAGGAGGCAACACATGAGTGTGATATTAGAAACCAAGCAGCTTTGTAAGTT
>ERZ791875.2148-NODE-2148-length-11115-cov-2.717360_pt1 | contig 11115 bp, 9 predicted proteins | sample MGYA00510278_ERZ791875 | MGnify/ENA primary metagenome ERZ791875 (study PRJEB30046, sample SAMN00792078) | human gut metagenome | study: EMG produced TPA metagenomics assembly of the A metagenome-wide association study of gut microbiota in type 2...
TGCGATTCATACACATGTGAAAAAAAGACCTTTGGTTGTAGAAAAGGAGCGTATTAATTTTTAAATTATGAAAAAGAGTAGACTTGTAATTCTTGTTTTAATATACTTTATAGCAAATATTCTGTTGTTACTATCTGATGGTTTATGGTGGGATGACTGGGTTATTTTTGGGCACTCACAAATTCCGGCAGATACAGGTCAGTACATTGCTTGTTATATTCATAGTATTATTATGAAATCATTTGATTTAGATATTGTTCCTTATTTCTATCGTTGTATAGCTTTTGTTTCAAGCCTAATAAATTTATTTTTAATACATAAGATATTGAAGTATGCTAATTTTACTGATGATCTGATTTTTTTAATTCTGTTGTTTGTTGTTGCACTTCCAATGTTTTCGGCAAAAATGACAATTTCATGTATGATATATTACTTAAGTATTCCTTTTTTTTATGGGGGAACTTATGAACTCTGTAAGTATTTGTATACAGGAAACTGGATGTATAGATTTCTGTCTATTTGTTTATTTTTTATAAGCTTGTTGATTTGGCATCATGCTGTTGTTGTAATTCCGATATTAGTTTTTATTCTTATTTTATCTAAAAGAAATGAACTGCTGTTTGATAAAGTCAATAGTGCTACTGTGTTGAAATATTCTCTTCGATATATCGACTTTTTTTTATTGCCAATTGCTTTTTTTGTAATAAGGAATTTTTTCTTAATGCCAAAAAATGTGTATCAAGATTATTATAGTGTTAAACTGGAGTCTATATTAATTTCTCCTTTTAATTTGATTCAATTCTATTTTGTTTCATTCGCTGATTATTTTAATACAATAACAGAATATTGTCGAGATAACCATTTGACTATTTTTCTTCCAATGCTCCTGAGTTTTGTTACTTTTTATATTTTAAAAAATAAATTGAATTATGATTTGTCTATTTGTAAGTTGAAAGTTCTATTTTTGATCTCAACAATTCTATTTTTATCTGCAGTTGTCCCTTTTGCTGTTATTGGACAGTCTTTAATTTTATTTGAAGATATGTCATCTCGTTATCAATCGTTATTAATACTCCCGTTTGCAATAATGATTGTGTGCATAATCATGTTGATAAATTATAAATTTATTCGCCTATTGTTGTTTTCAGTATTTCTTTCTTTTTCTTTATTTTCATCAATAATTTTGCAATTAAATTATCAGAGGGGATGGTGTAAGTCGTTAGCTTTGATGGAGTTAATAAAATCAGAGTCTCGTCTGCAAGAACACTCTATTAATATCTTGGTTCAGGATAATTTAAACGATTGGAATGAGTATCCGAATCAAGCGTGGAATAATTATGTCTATACAGGAATATCAAGATTGATGTTACATGGAGATCAATCGCAATTGTACGAAATAATTGAGAGTAGAGGGAGTACGCATGTATTGGAAAATGATAATGCTCATATGAGTTTTAAATATCTGTTAGTGTTAAATAGAAAGAGAGAACTAACAAATGTAGATGTTCTGTGTTTGACATTTGACAAAATATTTAATAATAGAAAATTTAAACAACAAATAAAAGAACTAATTAGTTATGACTTGGTTTTAATGTCTTGTCAAATTTAGATTGGTTATTTAGTCGAATGTAAGAATTATTGTAAAATGCGAGAAACTGTGATTGTTAAATTGATTAAAACAATAGCTTCTGTTGTCAAAGTGGTTTTAATTGTCTTTCGTTATGGAGTGCCTAAAGTTAAAATTAGTACAAATGTGAAAAGAAAATGTTTTATATTAGGAAACGGGCCTTCGTTGAAGAAGGACATTCAAAATGAAATAGATTTTTTAACAGAGGAAGATATTTTGATGGTTAATCATTCTTCTCAAACTGAGCTTTTTAGGAGGTTGAAGCCTCGATATTTCTTGTTGGCAGATTCAGCTTTTTGGAGTGGAAAGGTTGATGATAATCTCCAAAAAATGGTTGACAAAACATTACTAGGACTTTTATCTGTAAATTGGAGCATGAAAGTATTTATTCCTTTTAAAGCACGTAAATCTGAATTTGTAAAGAAGCTATGTGCTTCTAAAATAGAAGTTTGTTTTTTTCACAATGAGGCTGTATCTGGGGCTGATTGGTTTACTTTTTGGGCTTATAAAAAAGGATTAGGTATACCAAGTGGCGTTAATGTTCTTATCCCTTCGTTGATTAGGATGATGCTTGAAGGATATAAAGAAATATATTTATTAGGTGCAGATCATGATTTTGTACAAAATTTATCTGTGCAAAATGACAATTTGCTGTATATGGTTGATACTCATTATTATGAAGATGCATCATTGAAATTGCTTACTAATACGGATTATGTAGAAGTGTTGTTATGCACAGCCAAAGCTCTTATTTCATATGAAATAATCAAACGTTTTTCAAGAAAAAATGGTATATTAGTAAAGAATGCATCTTCAAGATCCATGATACAATCTTTTGAGAGAGAAAAAATAAATGCAGAGTAATAAACTGATTAATAAATGGAATAGTTGCATGGGAAAGTTGCGAAGATATATAAGTAGTTTTTTTAGAAAACCAATTCAGTTTAGCGATCAGTTACGGACTGAACCTATAAGTCATAAGTTTGGTTTTGATCGAGGATGTCCTATAGATCGTTACTATATTGATTCTTTTTTGAAGCAGAATCAAAATTTTATCACAGGATCTGTCCTTGAGATTGCTGAAAGTACTTATAGTAACCAGTTTGGGCATGATATATCATCGTATGAAATTCTTCATTATGATGATTCTAATAAGAATGCAACGATTGTCGGTGACTTGACTAAACCGGATACTTTACCGCAGGAAAGGATTGATTGTTTTATTTGCACGCAAACCTTGAACTTTATTTTTGATGTACAAAAGGCCATCGAAGGTAGTTATAAAGTATTGAAACAAGGTGGAACTTTGTTGTGTACAGTTTCTGGGATATCTCAAATTTCTCGTTATGATATGGATCGGTGGGGAGATTATTGGCGTTTTACAGATCTCTCGATTCGAAAATTGATGGAATCTGTTTTTGGAGAAGGAAATGTGGAAATTGTTACGTTTGGGAATGCATTAGCTGCTACTGCATTTTTGCAAGGTTTGGCTGTGGATGATTTGCCGGAGATTTCTTTGTTAGATAAAAAAGACCCTGATTATCAGATAACAATTGGAATAAAGGCTACTAAATGATAAGGAAAATATTACAGTATATTTTAGATCGTTTAGTCTATTTATTATATCGAAATTCGGTTGTAATAGGGGACTTCTCTCATTTCTGGTGCAATATACCGATTCCAATTACCTATCCTCAACAAAGCCAGACTCATCCATCAATTATGTATATCAAGCAAGGTTGGAATGGGGCTACCCACTGGTTAGGAACGACTCCCTATCCTAATGCTCAAATAGAATATGAAAATCCTTGTATTTATTATGCAAATGTCCTAAAAGAGGAACTTCCTATACGATTTATCCCAATAGAAAAAAATCCGATATTAGATTGGCCTGGTGGCGACTGTTTCAATTCTGATATAGAATTATATTATGAGGATAATGTGCTCTATTCAATTATTCGGGAATATGATAATAGTACACTATCAAAGAAATTGAAAGTCCAGTATTCGGAAGATGGGCAACATTGGAGTAAGTCCCGTTTATTTTTTGAAACGATAGATCCTAAACAAGAGTTATTATCACCTTCTATTATTCAGCATAAGGGTAAACTACGTCTTTACTGCTTGAATGGTGATGCCGGTATTTCAAAAAAAGGACACTGTACTGGCATTCATATTTTGGAAGGGGATGATTTAAAACAATCGGCTTTTAAGGAAATTGCTACAGGGATATTTACAAATAAAGAACAGGTCCGGATAGAACCTTGGCATTGTTGCCTATTTGAGTATCAACAAAAATTATATATGCTTTTTTGTGGGCGGGATCATAAGCAAAAAACATTTCGCTCTCCAATGGAGACTTATTTAGCTGTCTCTGAAGATTATCAGAATTTCTATATTTATGAAAAGCCGATAGTTGCTCATATTAAAACCTATCGTCCTTCTGCTTATATTGATGGAGATCAATTACATTTATATTTTTCTGTTGTCGGATATATTGATAATTTTCATGAAGACAGGCGGATTGGATATACTTGCCTGAACATGAAGGAACTGCTCAAAATCTTGCAATGAAAGTAGTTATTTTAAATACATCCGAACGTACCGGAGGGGCTGCAGTAGCTGCCGGACGTTTAGGAAAAGCTTTAAGAAAGGCTGGAATACAGGTAGATAAACTTGTCCGGGAAGATACATGGTTAAACCGTTTTCGATTTTATTGGGAGCGGTTGATTATTTTTTTGTTTAATCATTTGAGTAGAAAGAACCTGTTTACGGTTTCTATTGCCAATACCGGAGTGGATGTCTCCAACCATCCTTTGGTAAAAGATGCGGATATTATTCATCTTCATTGGGTTAATCAGGGATTTCTTTCATTAAAAGATATAAAGGCACTTCTCAAACTGGATAAGCCGATTGTATGGACTATGCACGATATGTGGCCTTGTACAGGTATTTGCCATCATGCGAGGGATTGCGAAAAGTTTCAAACACGGTGTGAGGCTTGTTTCTTTTTCAATTCAAGGGGTAAAGATCTTTCAACTTTTGTTTTTGATAAAAAGCAAGCTTTATATAAAGATGCGAATATGATTTTTGTCGGTTGCAGTCAATGGCTTGCAAACCGAGCAAGGCAGAGTCGCTTGTTGCAAAATAAAACGGTTCTATCGATCCCGAATCCAATTGATATGAATATTTATCATCCTGTGGACCAGGGGCAGGCTCGCCAATCTTTAGGATTGCCTTTAGGTAAGAGACTCTTGTTATTTGGGGCGTTGAATGTTACGGACAAACGAAAAGGGATAGACTATCTGATCGCGGCTTTGCAAGAAATAAAGAATCAAGATATTGAACTCGTTGTTTTTGGACAGGTAAAAGAAGATATTCGAAATCTTTTCCCTGTGCCGATTCATCCTATGGGTTATTTGTCTGATGAATCTAAGATTGTAGAGCTATATAATGCTGTAGATGTGTTTATAACCTCTTCCTTAGAGGAAAACCTACCGAATACAATTATGGAATCGATGGCATGTGGAACCCCTTGTGTCGGATTTGAAATAGGCGGTATTCCGGAAATGATCGATCATAAAATAAATGGATATGTAGCAAACTATATGGATGCAAACGATTTAGCTAACGGTATTCAATGGATTTTAAACAACCCAAATCCTCAAACGCTTTCGGACACCTGCGTGAAGAAAGTACAAGAGAGCTACACTGAAGAGGTGGTTGCTAAACAGTATATTGCATTGTACGAAAAACTGTTACAGAAAAAATCGGATTCATAAATTGAAGAAAGAAAACCAACATACTGAATTTAAAGAGTCTTGGCATGACGAATATGTTCGTTATGTTTCTGCTTTTTGTAATGCGGATGGGGGAACTTTATATATTGGACTTGACAGAACAATATATTCGTAAGATCGTAAAACATTTGAAGGACGGAATGTTTATTGAAAGAGTGGGGGCTCGAAAGAATGGATTTTGGAAAGTAAAGTAAGACGTTTGGGGGGATCTATTGAACTAAAAACACCTATGTTTTGTCATCAAAGCATAGGTGTTTTTAGTTTATCATGAATGTTAATCGGCTAAATGGAAAAAGGCTTTATGCGCAAATAAAGAAAAATAACGACAAATAAGTTGAATTTCAGAAAGGAAGGATATAGAATACTTAATAATTCTTATATTTGTTCTGTATCTATGGAAAGGACTGGTTTAGTCAAAATTGTTGAATAATATAATTAAAAATGGATGGCCTTGCATATTAATATAGAACAGCTACTATCTACTCGGACAATAGAAAGCAATCGCATTGAATTTAAAGAAGGGTGGAATCCTGCTCCTATCTATCGGACGATATGTGCTTTTGCAAATGATTTTGACAATATCGGAGGAGGATATATCGTTATTGGTATCAGAGAGAAAGACGGTATTGCTGCCCGTCCTGTATGTGGGTTGGAAGAGGAACAAATTGATAAGATCCAAAGAGAGATATTGCAGTTTAATAATTTGATAGAACCAGTATATTTCCCGAAAGTTTCAATTGAAGAGATTGATGATCGTAAAGTCCTTGTGATCTGGGTCCCAGGTGGCTCAAATCGACCTTATAAGGTTCCGGATGATGTGAAGGCAAAAAATAAAACCTATAATTATTATATCCGTTATAATTCTTCATCGATTATTGCAAAAGGAGAAAATGAGCAGGAATTGATAAGTTTATGTAATCAAATACCTTTCGATGACAGAGTTAATCAGAGTGCTACGATAAATGATATTTCAGGGACGTTGGTCCGGGACTTTTTAATCCGAACAAAAAGTAAGTTGGTGGATCAATTGGAAAGTATGAGTTTATCGGATATCCTTGCTCGGATGGATCTCATAGTCGGCCCACAGGAAAGAGTTTTGCCGAAGAATGTAGCTTTGATGCTTTTTAATTATGAACCGTATCGATTTTTCCCTTATACACAAATTGATATTGTAATTTACCCGGAAGGTAAAATGGAAAATCCTTCGAGTATAATTGAGATACCTTCGATAAAAGGACCAGTGCATTTGATGATTGCAGAAGCGTTGAATTATCTGAAAACGAATGTGATTAAAGAGAAAATTAAAAAAGTTCCAAATCAGGCGGAAGCAATAAAGTTTTATAATTATCCGTATCAGGCGTTGGAAGAGGCAGTTGTGAATGCTCTTTATCATAGGAATTACCAAGAAAGAGAACCTGTTGAAATCGTAATTAATCCTGATAAAATAGAGATAATCAGCTATAATGGTCCTGATCGGTCAATCCATATCTCTGATTTGAAAGCGGGAAATAATATACGGGCTCGTAGATATCGCAACCGGAAGTTGGGAGATTATTTGAAGGAGTTGGATTTGACTGAGGGACGGGGTACCGGTATTCCTACTATACAAAAAGAATTACAATCCAATCGTTCCGAAAGAGCTGTTTTTGAAACGGATGAAGAACGAACTTATTTTCTGGTCGAAATACCTTGCCATAAAGATTTTATAGAACCTGAAATGAGAGAAATAGATCGTGAGGAATTAGTCAATATCCGGTTTGAATATAAGTATTTACAGAAGTATCAAAGTGTATTGTCTTTTCTGGCATCTCATAATGCAAAGAGAGGGGAAATATTGGAGTTCATTCATGTTTCTGATAATTATTATAATAAAACGAAATATATAAGTACATTGTTAGGTTATGGACTAATAGAAATGACCAAGGAAAATTTGCAAGATCCTAATCAAGGCTATCGAATTACGGAAAAAGGCTCGCGCTACCTTGAAATACTTAAGAAAGAGCAATTTTCAGGTAAAGAGTAGTTAGTAAGTTAGTTAGTAAGTAAGTTAGTAAGTTAGTTAGTAAGTTAGTTAGTAAGTTAGTTGGCGTTCATCCCTGTTAACTGGTACGACGCCTACTTCACTTCCAAATAAGCAAAGGACCTGGTTCACTTTATCCAACCGGAGCGATTCTTTTCCTTGTTCCAGTTCACGACAAAGCGTAAGCCTACACCTGTTTTGTTTGACTCTTGAATCTCTTTCTTATCTTTGCACAGAAACAAAAATAGATCACTAAGTCTATATGCAGCGACCTTTATTCTCAATCATAACAATTACATATAACGCATCACGTTGGGCGGAACAGACTTTTCTGAACGTGTTGAGCCAGTCGTATCCACATATCGAGTATATCGTGATAGACGGTGGGTCCACGGATGGGACTGTCGATATTATCAAACGGTATGAATCGGGGTTTGCCTATTGGGTGAGCGAACCGGATAAGGGTATTTATGATGCGATGAATAAGGGGCTTCAAAAGGCGACGGGCGATTATGTCTGGTTTATCAATGCCGGTGATTCTTTATGTACGGCGGATACGGTCCAGCGGGTAGCTTCCCTGATACAAAAGAGGAAGGCTTTGCCGGATGTGGTCTATGGCGAAACGAATATCGTGGATGAGGAAGGCCGGTCGTTAGGCCTCAGGCGGCTTAAGGTTCCCCGGAAGCTTTCGTGGAAGAGTTTTCGGATGGGGATGTTGGTTTGTCACCAGTCGTTTATAACAAAACGTACGATTGCTCCGTTATATGATTTACAATATCGCTACTCTGCCGATTTTGACTGGTGTATCCGTTGCATGAAGCAGGCCGGGGCGTTGTATAATACGCGTCTCACCCTGTCCAATTTTCTGGATGGGGGGACGAGTACGACGCAAAGAAAAGCATCATTGCGAGAACGATATGCGATTATGTGCAAATATTATGGTACTTTTGCTACGGTTTTGCTTCATGGGTGGTTTGCTGTCCGTTTCTACACGGCCAAACTACTGAAAGGGCGCGTTTGATAATATGAATTTTAATGACATATATATGAAGGATTTGCTAAAGCAGTGGGGAAAACACTTTGTTGCCCTGATCTTGTTTTTAGGTCTGGTGATAGTCTATTTTTCACCGGCGGTGTTTGACGGGAAAGTGGTTATGCAAGGTGATAATATCAAGGCTACCGGAATGGGACATAGCCAGATGGATCAGTATGCCAAGACTGCACAGCCCGGCGAGTTTAGTGTCTGGTCGGACGCTATGTTCGGGGGAATGCCGTATGTGACCGGATATGGACAGCCTGCACCGAGTATACCTTCTTATATGATAGTGGATGGCTGGTTGAAAAAGGTAGGGGGTAGTGATGCGGCTATGGTTTTTGTCGGTTTGGTCAGTTTCTATCTTCTGATGTGTATCATGGGAGTGAACTGGTGGCTGGCTATTGCCGGGGCGATTGCCTTTGCCTTTGCTTCGTATAACATCATCATAATAGAGGCCGGGCATATTGTGAAGGCTTATGTGATTGGATATATGCCGGTAACGTTGGCGGGGATGGCTTTGCTGTTCCGGCGTTCTTACCTGTGGGGGGCTGTCCTGTTCTTGTTGGGGGTAGCTTTGTCTTTAGCGAACGGGCATATTCAGATTACCTATTATTTGGTATTGCTTTGCCTGTTTATCTATATAGGATATGTGATTAAGAAAATCCGGGAGAAAGCGTATGGAGAATGGTTGAAGACCTCGTTGATTATGGTTGCTTGCGTTATTTTGGCGGTATTGCCTAATGCACAAGGTATGTATTCCAACTGGGATTTGAGCCAGCATTCGACTCGTGGCGCAACGGAATTGACGCCTAAGCCTGATGCTTCGGGAAAGGTGGAAAAGGTTTCTACCGGTCTGGATAAGGATTATGCTTTCCAGTGGAGTTACGGATGGAAGGAACTGCTGACGGTTCTTGTGCCGAACACATATGGCGGAAGTTCCGGAGGTACGTTGGACAGTTCTTCCGAGTTGTATAAAGAATTGAAGAAAAACGGGGCGCAGGTAGGGAAAGAGTTGCGGACTTACACATATTGGGGGGACAAGATTTTTACTTCCGGGCCGGTTTATTTCGGGGCGTTGGTTTGTTTCTTGTTCGTTTTAGGGATGTTTGTGGTCCGGAATCGGATGAAATGGTGGCTATTTGCCGGTTCTGTCTTTCTGACTTTCCTGGCATTGGGACGTAACTTCGATGCTTTCAACGATTTGATGTTCCATTATCTGCCGATGTATAATAAGTTCCGTACCGTTGAAATGGCGTTGGTGATACCGGGATTGGTATTTCCGATTATCGGTATTTGGGGATTGCGGGAAATCCTGGCACAGAAAGTGGACGAGGCCCGGTTGAAGAAAGGATTCCTTTGGGCGTTGGGCTTGACGGGTGGTATTTGTGTGATTCTTTGGCTGATGCCGTCTTTGTTGTTGAATTTCCAGTCTGCTTATGATGCCCAGTTCCAGAATCAGGTTCCGGAATGGTATTATACGGCTTTGTTGATGGACCGTGCTTCATTGGCTTCGGCTGATGCACTGCGCTCTTTGATCTTTATTCTGTTGGGAGCCGGTTTGCTTGTCTGGTTCTGGAAAGCGAAGAATAAGAAAACGGCTGCTACGGTAGTGAGTGCAGGTGTGGCAGTTCTGATTTTGGCTGACCTTTGGACGGTGGACCGCCGCTATTTGAATGACAGCAATTTTGTAAAACAGCAGCCGAGTGAAATGTATAAGGAAACAGTGGCCGATAAGGAAATCCTGAAAGATACGGATTCGACTTTCCGTGTCCTGAATATCAATAATCCCTGGCAGGAGACGAATACTTCCTATTATCATCATTCGATTGGCGGTTATCATGCTGTCAAGCTGCGCCGTTATCAGGAACTGATCGACCATCGTCTGGATGGAGAATTGCGTGGCATTATCGGGGCTTTACAGAAAGCACAGACGGCAGATGATGTGATGTCCGCATTGGCGGCTTGTCCTTCTTTGAATATGCTGAATACCCGCTATATTATTTATAATCCGGAGCAGCAGCCGTTGAGAAATCCGTATGCGTTTGGAAATGCGTGGTTCGTAGATAAACTGGATATTGTGGAGAATGCGGATGCCGAGATCGAGGCGTTGAATACAATTAATCCGTTAGAGACGGCTGTTGTCGATAAGCGTTTCCAGAAAGATTTGGAAGGATTTGTACCGCAGAAAGATTCAACAGCGACAATCGTGTTGGAAGAATACCGTCCGAACCGCTTGACATATAAGAGTAAAGCTGATAAGGAACAATTGGCTGTCTTTTCTGAAGTCTATTATCAGCCGGGATGGACGGCAACGATTGACGGTAAAGAAGTGCCGCATTTCCGTGCAGACTGGATCTTGCGAGGGATGCGTGTTCCGGCAGGCGAGCATACGATTGTGTTCGACTTCAGACCGCAAGGTTATGTCACGGCTGCTTATGTTGCCTCCTATAGCTCATTCCTGATCTTATTGCTGTTGATTGCAGCAGTCGGTTGGTCGGGGTGGCAGTATTGGAAAAAGAATAAAGAATAAGGATATGGTAGGGGCGAGGTTTTCTCGCCCTTATTTGTAGAATGTCTTTTGAAATGCCGAAAACTCCTCTTTTTTTAGGATTAACCGGTTCCATGTGGCATC
>ERZ791875.2154-NODE-2154-length-11102-cov-3.324522_pt1 | contig 11102 bp, 9 predicted proteins | sample MGYA00510278_ERZ791875 | MGnify/ENA primary metagenome ERZ791875 (study PRJEB30046, sample SAMN00792078) | human gut metagenome | study: EMG produced TPA metagenomics assembly of the A metagenome-wide association study of gut microbiota in type 2...
AGAATTGCATATAGTTAGAGAAATTTATTAAGATAATTCATAACTGCCAGAAGTTAGATTTATAATAAAAATTATAGTATATATTGGTATATATCGCTATATATCAGGCTGATATGTGTGTAATATATAAATTAACACTTGCAAAATTACCAAGTATATGGTATAAGCTTTAATAAGCATATGATAATCGGGTGCTGGTTATAATATTTTTATGTTGGCATTAAGGGATTATCAATAACATAATTATATATAATGCGATGATGGAAACAAGTAGGTATAGCAGTAAGCAACAGAAAGCAGCCGGTGGATGAGAGGAGCAGTGGATGGTTATTCTGAATACATTCCGTAGCAGCAAACTGAATGGCATATAAGGCTTAGTAGGGGCGACGTAGTGATACACGTTACAGTATCAAGGATCATCAGACCCGTTAAGGTGAGCAGCGTGAGCTGTTTATGAATAAAGGTGGTAACACGGAGCGTATGCTTTCGTCCTTTAATAAGGATGAAAGGTATGCTCTTTTTTATTATTAACAGGGGTTGATGATTAGTGGAAGTGTCGGAGAAAATATCGTTAATAACTCTGACAAAATATAATGTAATAGGAACAGGAGAACAAAAATGACAGTTTATGACGAGTTAGTTGCAAGAGGACTGATTGCACAGGTAACAGATGAAGAATTAATTAAGGATTTGATTAACAATGGAAAGGCTACATTTTATATTGGTTTTGACCCAACAGCAGACAGCCTTCATGTAGGTCACTTTATGGCACTCTGCTTTATGAAAAGACTTCAGATGGCAGGAAATAAGCCTATCGCATTAGTTGGTGGCGGAACAGGTATGATTGGTGACCCATCAGGTAAGACAGATATGAGAAAAATGCTTACACCAGAGCAGATTGAGCATAACTGCGAGTGTTTCAAGAAGCAGATGAGCAAGTTTATCGACTTTTCAGATGATAAAGCATTATTTGTAAATAACGCAGACTGGCTTTTAAAGCTTAACTATGTTGACCTTTTAAGAGAAGTTGGTGCATGCTTCTCAGTTAATAATATGTTAAGAGCTGAGTGCTATAAGCAGAGAATGGAAAGAGGACTTACATTCCTTGAATTCAACTACATGATTATGCAGAGCTACGATTTCTATATGTTATATCAGAAATACGGCTGCAATCTTCAGTTCGGTGGAGATGACCAGTGGAGTAATATGCTTGGTGGTACAGAACTTATCAGAAGAAAGCTCGGCAAGGACGCTTCAGCTATGACTATCACACTTCTTCTTAACTCAGAAGGCAAGAAGATGGGTAAGACAGTAAGTGGTGCTGTATGGCTTGACCCAGAGAAGACTTCTCCATATGAGTTCTACCAGTACTGGAGAAATGTAGCTGATGCCGATGTATTAAAGTGTATCCGTATGCTTACATTTTTACCACTTGAGCAGATTGATGAAATGGATAAGTGGGAAGGCGCACAGCTTAATAAGGCTAAGGAAATACTTGCATTTGAACTTACTAAGATGGTTCACGGTGAGGAAGAAGCAAAGAAGGCAGAGGAAACAGCTAAGGCTATATTTACATCAGGCGATGCTGCAAATATGGCAACAGTTAAGCTTGAAGATGACGCATTTACAGACGGAAGTATTGATATCGTGTCATTAATCCATGCAGCAGGTCTTGCAGCTACTAAGTCAGAAGCAAGAAGAGTTGTTACACAGGGTGGTGCTTCTGTTGCAGGTGAAAAGGTATCTGATATCGCTGCAAAGTTTGATAAGGAATTCTTCGCTGGTGACGGTGTAGTTGTCAAGAAGGGTAAGAAGTCATTTATATAGGTACAGGCATAATAATTATGAAAAAGAGTGAAATTACCTTTATAAGGCTTATGAGTCTTATTGGTATTATGAGTCTTAATCTTATATTGCTGCTTGTATTTTCAGGAGAACATGTATTTCAGAATATACTTAACAGAATGAATAGTAATGTGTATGCAGGGGCATCGCTTGATACTTCGATATATAATTACTATTATTATGCAGGACTTGGCAGTATATACAAGATAATATTCCCAGTTACAATACTTCTGCTTGCAGTTGCGGTTGTGGCTGTATACAAGAAGGTGAGTATGGCGGGCAGGGTTTCACTGGCTGCTAATATATGTTCACTTGTAACAGGAGTGTATCTTTTGTTTGCAAGAATTGGCGAAGGTATTGAAGGCGTTATAAGATGGGTAAACAGCTTCTATATGGATAAGTCGGAGATAGGGCAGGTTGAAAAGGTTCAGCTTATGAGCAAGGTGCCTGTGGTATACGTGCTTATTATAATTCTTTCGCTGCTTGGTCTTGCGATGGTAAAGAGCAGTACAATAAACCGTATTAAAGTGTATAACGACAAGAGTGCTGTAAATAATGCGGTTGTGTATGTATTTCCGGCGCTTGGCGGCTTTCTTGTGCTTGAGATAGTAAGAAATCTTGTAATATCAAGACTTGTGACGATATCAGCAGATGAAACACTTGGAACAGTTGCAGCATATGTTAATGATTATTATATCGGAAGTAAGATGTTTTTTAACTGGTCGTGGCTTATAATATTTACAATAGTGACTTGTGCAGCCATACTTTTAAGACCGGTTAATAAGATTAATGTGAAAAGCAAGATAGTACTTGAGGTGGCAGTTTTCTCAGTTGTTGTTTCAGTTGTGTCATTGATATACTGGATGAACCCACCGGCACTGTTTGGTTATCTTACAACAGATAATACGATATGTGATATGACAGAGGAAGCATTTGCATGGTACCTTATACGATATGTAGTTACACTTGTGCTTGTATTTGTGCTTATTGCACTTACAGTCAATGATAAGCTGGATATAAGGATAACTGGCATAGTTATGGCAGCAGCTTTTATTGCAGGACTCGTATTTATTATTATTGCTTATAATGTAAAAGGTACGCTTTCGTTTATGTATGCAGCCTGCGTGCTTGCAGACGTTATTGGTGCTGTGGTTCTGGTGGCTTTACTTGTAGCAGGGACATTTAAGGTTAAGGAAGATAAATAGTATACCTAGTCAAAAAGGTGTTTAAGTAATAAGGGTGATTATAATTATGAGATTATAAAAGCATTAGTTTTAAAATGGTACGACAAAGAGTTATCAGAATTAAAAAACCCAAAATATAAGGCAGTAAACCATTGTTTTAGAAATTAGTAAATTTTTCAAAAACAATGGTTTACTGCCTTTTATACTGATGTGGGTAATGCGCCAAAGCAACAAAACAATAAGAAGCTTTTATAACGTGTTTTTTGTTTATTATTCAGAAACCAGCTTAATTCCTGATATATCTGCAATAGCTATAAGTGAGTAGTTCGTATAATAAACAACAAACCCCGGCTTGGCACCAGCAGGTTTCTTGACTTCCCTTTTTAATACATAGTCGACTTCAACTTTTTCAAGGTCACGGCCTTTAGAGTAGTAGGCCGCAAGTGCTGCTGCCTCTTCGTATGTCTTATCAGGAAGTTCCCTTCCGTCAGACTTTACAATAACGTGTGAGCCCGGCATTTGTTTGGCGTGAAACCACCAGTCGCCGCCTGTCGCAAACTTAAAGGTAAGTTCGTCATTCTGTATATTATTCTTTCCAACATACATATCAAATCCGTCAGAAGAAATGTAATGCATAGGTTTATTGTGAGAATTACCTTTGTTTTTAGACTTGCCGCTCTTTTTGATGTAACCAGTTACAGCAAGTTCTTCTTTGATATTGTTAAGGTCGTTTTCTGTTGTTGCGATATCAAGAGCATTTATAGTAGACTCAAGGTACATAATTTCGTCCTTAATCTCTGCAATAAGTCTTGTGCCAGCCTCGTAAGTCCTCTTGAGCTTATTATATCTTGCAAAGTACTTGTTGGCGTTCTCTATAGGTGTAAGAGTATTATCAAGAGGGATTGTTATCTCCTCATTAGTATAGTAGTTGAGCGCATTAAACTGCTTGGCACCGGGTTCAATTCCATAACCATAAGTATTAATAAGCTCGCCATATACGCGGTACTTGTCACGTTTTTCAGTATCCTTAAGCTGCTTCTCCTGAATATCAAGCTTCTTATAAGAACGCTCAAGATGAGTTGTAACGATACGTCTTATATCAGTTGACTTCTGGTGTATACGTGTGCGGACTTCCTTTTCGTGATAGTAAGCGATAAGACACCTGCTTATAGAGTCGTAAGGTGTGCTGTTATCATACATAGTGAGCTGTACGGCGGCAAAGTCTGATGGATTACCATTGTCATAGACTATATTAGGAGAATATGTTTTATTCTTAACATCGCTCATAATGCCGTCAAATGCGTTATAAATGAGTCGGCTTTCTTCATCCGAAAGGCAGTTAGCAGGCTTATTGCTGTCTATACCTGAGCGGAAACATACTTCTTCTGCTATACATGTGCTTATTCCTGTGTAAGTCTGGCAAAGAGCCTTTGAGAGAGGCTTAGGGCATACAAGAACCGATGAGCTGAAACGTTCATAATCGGTATCAAGTGGATTATGCTTATTGGCCGTGTTTGGTATAAAGTACTTTCTTCCGGGAAGAACTTCACGTACAGAGCTTATCTGTGCAGATACATGCTTTATGCTGTCAAGGATGTTATTGTCATCATCGCATAATATGATATTGCTGTGCTTACCCATAAATTCAGTGATAAGATGCCTTTTGCATAAGTCGCCTAATTCGTCAAGATGTTCAATCTCAATATCTATTATTCGCTCAAGCGAAGGCTGTGTTACAGAAATGATACGTCCGTTATTGATATGTTTTCTCAAAAGCATAACAAAGTTAGGTGCTGTCGCAGGACTTGGCTTATTGTCGTCAGTTATATATGCAAGCGGAAGAGAGGCATTGGCAGAAAGCACGACACGGTACTGTCCAGAGCTTGTCTTTACAGTAAGAAGCAGTTCGTCACTTTCGGGCTGTGCTATTTTATAAAGCCTTCCACCAAGTATTGTATTGTTAAGGTCATTTACTATATTTGATATTGTTATTCCATCAAATGCCATAATTAAATACTCCATTCTGTCTGTATTGTGATTATATAAAGATACCAGGGTCAAAAGACCTGAAACCACATGAGTCTGCTCATAGGTGGGTGAAAGACCTTGGGGGATTGTGGGAGTGCGCAGCACGGAACAATCCGTAGGTATCATAGTCGGGGGCTTTTGACCACCAACATAATATAAATACTAAAATATAAAACATTTTTATTTAAAACATTTACATCATATCATAACACGATTACATAATACTGTCGAGTGAGGCAGGAGGTGAATAGCTGCAAAATAGTTTTGAAGGTCTTCTACAGGAATATTAAGCCGAAGAAAGTGGGATGTGAATAGTTGAAAATAGTTAATCTACTGACTTGTTTAGCATATGTAAAATTGGTATAATAATTAAGTATAATAAATGATAATGAGGGACTTAAGATGATTAAAAGTATGACAGGTTTCGGACGAAGCGAAATCGCCAGTGGAAACCGCAAGATAATGGTTGAGATGAAGTCGGTAAACCACAGATTTTTAGAAACAGGCATAAAGATGCCAAAGAAGCTTAACGTGTTTGAGGCAAGAATAAGAGATGTTGTTAAGAAGTACGCTTCAAGAGGAAAGATAGATATATTTATAACTTATGAAGACAATTCAGAGAATAACGTCAATATCAGGTATAATCCGGCGGTTGCAGAGGAATATATGGATATATTTTCACAGATGGAGGAAATGTTTTCAATAAGAAATGATATAACAGTCAGTGCGCTTTCAAGATATCCGGAGGTTATCACTATGGAGGAGGCAGCAGAGGATGAAGAGGAGCTGTGGAACTTCATACAGGAGGCTGTGAAGGAGGCTTGTGAAGGTTTTGTCAAGACAAGAATAACTGAGGGAGAGAACTTAAAGAAAGACCTTCTTCATAAGTTAGACCATATGGAAGAGCTTGTAGGCTTTATAGAGGAAAGAAGTCCAAAGATAGTAAGTGAGTACAGAAAGAAGCTTGAGGATAAGATGGCGGAAGTGCTTGCTGATACAAGCATAGATGAGAGCAGGATAGCAGCGGAGGTCATCTTATATGCTGACAAGATATGTGTCGACGAAGAAACAGTACGCTTAAGAAGCCATATAACACATGCCAGACAGTGCCTGTCAGAGGATGGCGGTATAGGAAGAAAGCTTGACTTTATCGCACAGGAGATGAACAGGGAAGCTAACACGACACTTTCTAAGGCTAATGATATAGAGATATCAAATGCGGCGATAGACTTAAAGACTGAGATTGAGAAGGTCAGGGAGCAGATACAGAATATAGAGTAGTTATCGCTGATATATGGAGTCGGTGCAGAATTTTATTTAAAAATATTTTAAAAGGCTTGCACGAAGTGAAAGATTTCTGTATAATAACTTGTACACTTTTACGTAAGTGCATACATTTATATTGGTTTCGGTAACATTTGTACAGAAACAATATATTGAAGGGCTTATGATGTGAGTCACAGATAGGAGATTAGAGATGAAAGATAAAGGATTGTTACTTGTAATATCAGGATTCTCAGGTGCTGGTAAAGGAACAGTCGTTAAAAGACTTTTAGAACAGCATAACGACTATGCATTATCTATTTCAGCAACCACAAGGTCACCAAGAGAAGGTGAACAGAACGGAAGAGAATACTTCTTTAAGACGAAGGAAGAATTTGAAAAGATGATAGAAGCCTCAGAGCTTATAGAGTATGCCAGATATGTAGACAATTACTATGGAACACCAAAGGCATATGTGGAGGAACAGCTTAAAGAAGGAAAGAATGTCATACTTGAGATAGAGATACAGGGAGCACTCAACATTAAGAAAATGTTTCCGGATGCAGTACTTCTGTTCATTATGCCACCTAGTGCCGAGGAACTTGAAAGAAGACTTGTAGGTCGTGGAACAGAGGATGAAGCTACTATCAGGGCAAGACTTTCAAGAGCCAGTGAGGAAGCACAGGGCGTAGAGAATTATAATTATATAGTTATCAATGATGATGTTGATGCCTGCGTTGAAACTATAAATTCTATAGTAAGCAGTGAGAAGAAAAAGGCAGTTAATAACATCGATTTAATCAATAATATAAAAGAAGAGCTTAAGGCTTATTCGAAAGGAGAATAATAATGATACATCCATCGTATTCAGAATTAATGGCAGTTGTTAATAGTGAGGTTGAAGAGGGCGAACAGCCATTAGTACAGAGCCGTTACTCAATCGTAAAGGCTACAGCAGCCAGAGCTAAGGAAATAATTGATGCAAGGTCAATCGAGGAGAGGGTTAGAAAGGCACGTATCGAGGCTGAGAACGCTCCTAAGGAAAAGGACAAGGATGGTAAGAAGGGTGAGCCAAAGCCACTCTTAACACCAGAGGAAGCAAGAAAGCTCCAGATTGGTACACCACTTGTAGATAATGCAGAGAATATGAAGCCACTTTCAATCGCTGTACAGGAACTTTACGAAGGTAAGGTAAAGATTGTTGGTAATGGCGATGATAGTGATGTTATGTAAGAGGATTGCATTACTACTGTAGAATTAGTATATAATATTGTGACTTGTAGCTGCTCGAAAGGGCAGCTATAATTGTATGTAATGATGCCAGGGTTAAAAGGTCTAATCCCACATGAGCTTGCTCATAAGTGGGTGAAAGACCTTGGAACCCGCCCCAATATGAGCATAAAAGTGGGATAACAATCCCACGATATGCGAATATTGGGTAGAATTGTGGGAGTGCGTAGCACGGAACAATTCGTAGGCATCAAAGTCTGGGTTTTTGACAACAACATCATATAATGAAGAAGAGGAAAGAATATGGCTAATGTATATGACGAGAAAAAGCGTGTAATAAACTGTGAAAGTGCAGACAGATGCGGAAGCTGTGCATATGCAGGTATGAAGTATGATAATGAATTAAAAGTAAAGCAGAATTATATAGATAAGCTGTTTAAGGGAGTCTGTCCTGTAGATGAGATAACAGGGATGTACAGACCTGTGCATTACCGTAATAAGGTGCATGCAGTTGTAGGTGAGGATAAAAACGGCAATATAATAACAGGAACTTATGAGCAGAATAGCCACGTTATTGTGCCAGTGTCAGAGTGTCTGCTGGAGGACAGCCAGTGCAGCAGGATAATAGCTACGTTAAGGGAACTTTTTAAGTCATTTAAGTATAAGCCTTATAATGAGGATAAGGGTACTGGATTTATGAGACATATACTTTTAAGAAAAGGTTTTTCAACTAAGGAGATTATGCTTGTGCTTGTCACAAGTGAGGTTGCATTTCCATCTAAAACACATTTTCTAAAGGCGCTTAAAGAAAAGCATCCTGAGATTAATACTATCGTCCAGAATGTAAATGCCTACAACACAAGTATGGTGCTTGGTCCAAGGAATATTGTGCTTACAGGCAAAGGATACATAGAGGATGTGTTATGTGGATACAGGTTCAGAATAAGTCCATCATCCTTCTACCAGATTAATCACCAGCAGACAGAGAAGCTTTATAAGGCGGCAATCAGTATGGCGGAGATTACGAAAAAGGACACTGTCATAGACGCCTACTGCGGCATAGGAACTATTGGAATAGCGGCATCTGGGAAGGCTGGACAGGTTATAGGTGTTGAACTTAATAAGGATGCGGTTAAGGATGCAGAAGAAAACGCCAAGATAAATAATATTAAGAATATAAAGTTTGTAAATGCAGATGCGGGTGAATTCTTAGTAGAATATGCTGCAAAGAAAAAAGCAGATGTTGTTATTATGGACCCTCCAAGAAGTGGCAGCAGTGAAGATTTTCTTAATGCTATTCTTAAGATAAAGCCGGACAGGGTTGTATATGTTTCCTGCAATCCGGACACGCAGAGAAGAGATATAGAGGTGCTTATAAAGGGTGGTTATAAGGTTAAGGGATGTAAGCCTTTTGATATGTTTCCGTTTACTGATAATACAGAAAATGTGATTTTATTGTCGCGATAAAAATTTATTAAATTCAATTTTGGTTAAAAATTAAAATAAAGTTAAAGAAAAGGTAGCAAAATATTAAATATTGTAGTAATATATCTTATATACTTAATGAAAGTGGAGGGTATCTATGGGGAAGACAATGGAAGAGAAGACTTTTCTCGACTTTTATAAAAATACGATATTAAGCAGTTCTAAGAATTTTCAGCATTTTATATGTAAGAAACTTGAGGAAGAAAATAAAATAACATTTGATGGGCAAAAAAACACAGAAACAGATAGTGATGTATTATATTTTGATTCAAAAAAAGATATCAGGGGAATAATATCAAAAACAACTACAACTAAATCGTTTATTGAATTTTATGAAAAATTAGAATTTAAAAAGTTATATAAATATTCAGTGCCGTTTTATTATGAAGATACTGGAAAAAATATTGATAGTGCTATAGAAGATAGTGGAATAAAAGTATTTAGTAGTGAAACATATAAGCAGGAATATGTGATAGATAGGATGTTGAACGAATCTTCACCAATAGCATATAAAGATAATGACAAGTATTTCGTAAAGTTTGTGTTACAAAAAGCATACCTGCAATCAGAAACATTTGAACAGATTGATTATAGGTATCCAATAGTTATATATATTGATTCATCAATAAATATGTTAGAAATAAGGTACGATTCAATCCGTTATAGTTTTAATGACCAAGTAGATAGAGATGTTTATTCTAAAATGGTTGCTTATTGTATAGAATGGATAAAAACTAAATTGAAATTCAAATTATTTAGGATAGAACATGCAGATACTACAAAAGTTATTAATGATATTCAAAACACAGAGGTAAGAATTTATAAGCAGATGATGGAAATGAAATCTGGGGGTTCAGCAGAACTTACAGCATCAGAAAATGGCGATTATATGTTGCCTTTTTTAGGAGAATTACGCGAATTAATAGAGGAAAATGAAGAGTTATTTTCAGAATCACAGGAAATAAAACAATTATTACTGCAATATCTTAATGAAAAAGAGGCAACGGCAAGTTATCCATATATCTATGTGAAGTGGATTAAACCAGTAGAAACGCTGAGTTATATTGTTAAAATCACATTTGATTATTTTGAAGGTAAATACACATTGTTACAACATATAACAGGAAATTGTAAAGATTTGGGAATGGAGCGAATGAATGATGCAATCAAATATCTTTCAAAAAGTGGCTCCTTTGTTAAAGGAGAAGAAATTTAATGTTGATTTAGATGAATTTATATGTTTTATGGGAAAATATTCTGTTGGTGACTGGATATATCCGGATGCAATTCACAGGGAATTAGGAATACCTATAAAGGATATATATCAAATATTAGAGTCTTGTGTTGAGGCAGATGTAGTAGAGCAATATTTACAGATATATTGTCCATTTTGTCAGAGATTCACAGGAAATATTTATGAGTCGATAATGGAAATACCTGAATTTATAAATTGTGTACATTGTGATTCAGAAATAATCAATCCATTACAACATGCAATTATTATATACAAGGTGATATGATTAATTGGAAATAAAAGAGCAGAATTTTAGGAAAGTTGAGCAGTTGTTACATCAGGCAGGGTACACATTGCCTGAATTATTAATTGATTCCTGTAAATATAATTCCAGATTGCTTAATATAAGTGAAGTATATATAAAAAGATGTCAACAAATATATTATAAGCTTGATAAAGATGTCTTAAGCAGAGGCGAAAAGGGAAGGCTGTTAGAGGAACTGTCGGGGATACTATTTCAAAAAAGTGTTGAAAATTTATTTGATGTTTATAGAAATTGCAGGACAAGTACAAATGAAATTGATATTCTAATCAGATGGACTGAATCGGCAAGAATGGGTGGAATAAGTACAGCTTTTTCATTTATTGGAGATTCATTTTTATGTGAATGTAAGAATTATAAGGGACCTGTTGATGTCACCTATGTAGGAAAATTTAATTCATTAATGTCAGTGGCAGATACATATTTTGGTGTAATGATTTCATGGGATGGAATTTCCGGTCGCAATGAATGGAAGGACTCCAAGGGATTAATTAAAAAAATTGCTTTACGT
>ERZ791875.2155-NODE-2155-length-11092-cov-18.518166_pt1 | contig 11092 bp, 8 predicted proteins | sample MGYA00510278_ERZ791875 | MGnify/ENA primary metagenome ERZ791875 (study PRJEB30046, sample SAMN00792078) | human gut metagenome | study: EMG produced TPA metagenomics assembly of the A metagenome-wide association study of gut microbiota in type 2...
CATCATCTGCGGCATGGCGAATCGCATCTGCACAAAAATCGAGACGACGGTTACGAATATATTGCGCGACTACCAAACCTTTATCGGCAAACATTCGGTACAAACTACGTACTGACATACCTGTCTCTCCGGCTATCCACTCCGGGCGTAATATCTCTTCGCGAATATTATCGTCTATCAACGTAACCACTTTTTGAAACTGACGTTCACGACAAGGTTGAACAGATTCCCGCTGATGAAGTACCGGGCGCAGCAGACACACCATCGCCTGTAGCGCAGCTTCACTTTCTGTTTCAGAAAGTGCCGGGTTATTCATGCTCTCCTGTAACAGGCGATGACTGAGTTGCACCATGGGTAAGTCAGCGTCCAGTCTTTCTGCGCAGACAGGTTTTTGATGGGGAAAATATTGTTCCAGCAGAGTGCGTGGCAAAAGTAATGAAATCTGTTTAGAAGACTCCTGCCAGTAAAGCGAACAGGGGCGTGAGCCATCGAGTAACGTAATATCGCCAGCGCCAATCTGCACCTGACGCTCATCCTGCTCCATTATTGCCTGACCACTAAGCTGAAAAACGGTGTAAAACCAGGCATCGTCACTGCCTTTTACCTCCTGCCAGGTGCGGGATAAATTCACCCCGCTGGTTGTCACGGTACTCAGCTTTAGTCCTTTGGCAAAATGCGTGTCCAGTACACCCGTGTAACGCTCAGTCAGCAGGCGTCCGGTAAAATTTCCGCATACCTGATTGATTTGGGAAAGCCATTGCTGAAACTCATTATCCACTGCGGGGTTCATGGCACGTTTTCGCTCTGTGAAATGTATTTTTATTGTTGCATTTGTGTTGCAATAAACGAAGCTAATGAGCCTGACTATAGGAAATAAGTCTTGTCAGGCATAGAGACATAAGCGGTTATTGTCACGATTTGCGGAGCTTGTCACAGCTGACAAAGCGAATGTCACAGCGAAAAAAGTGACTTTTCTTGTCGCTGCGTACACTGAAATCACACTGGGTAAATAATAAGGAAAAGTGATGACAGAGCCGCATGTAGCAGTATTAAGCCAGGTCCAACAGTTTCTCGATCGTCAACACGGTCTTTATATTGATGGTCGTCCTGGCCCCGCACAAAGTGAAAAACGGTTGGCGATCTTTGATCCGGCCACCGGGCAAGAAATTGCGTCTACTGCTGATGCCAACGAAGCGGATGTAGATTACGCAGTCATGTCTGCCTGGCGGGCCTTTGTCTCGCGTCGCTGGGCCGGGCGATTACCCGCAGAGCGTGAACGTATTCTGCTACGTTTTGCCGATCTGGTGGAGCAGCACAGTGAGGAGCTGGCGCAACTGGAAACCCTGGAGCAAGGCAAGTCAATTGCCATTTCCCGTGCTTTTGAAGTGGGCTGTACGCTGAACTGGATGCGTTATACCGCCGGGTTAACGACCAAAATCGCGGGTAAAACGCTGGACTTGTCGATTCCCTTACCCCAGGGGGCGCGTTATCAGGCCTGGACGCGTAAAGAGCCGGTTGGCGTAGTGGCGGGAATTGTGCCATGGAACTTTCCGTTGATGATTGGTATGTGGAAGGTGATGCCAGCACTGGCAGCAGGCTGTTCAATCGTGATTAAGCCTTCGGAAACCACGCCACTGACGATGTTGCGCGTGGCGGAACTGGCCAGCGAGGCTGGTATCCCTGATGGCGTTTTTAATGTCGTCACCGGGTCAGGTGCTGTATGCGGCGCGGCCCTGACGTCACATCCTCATGTTGCGAAAATCAGTTTTACCGGTTCAACCGCGACGGGAAAAGGTATTGCCAGAACTGCTGCTGATCACTTAACGCGTGTAACGCTGGAACTGGGCGGTAAAAACCCGGCAATTGTATTAAAAGATGCTGATCCGCAATGGGTTATTGAAGGCTTGATGACCGGAAGCTTCCTGAATCAAGGGCAAGTATGCGCCGCCAGTTCGCGAATTTATATTGAAGCGCCGTTGTTTGACACGCTGGTTAGTGGATTTGAGCAGGCGGTAAAATCGTTGCAAGTGGGACCGGGGATGTCACCTGTTGCACAGATTAACCCTTTGGTTTCTCGTGCGCACTGCGACAAAGTGTGTTCATTCCTCGACGATGCGCAGGCACAGCAAGCAGAGCTGATTCGCGGGTCGAATGGACCAGCCGGAGAGGGGTATTATGTTGCGCCAACGCTGGTGGTAAATCCCGATGCTAAATTGCGCTTAACTCGTGAAGAGGTGTTTGGTCCGGTGGTAAACCTGGTGCGAGTAGCGGATGGAGAAGAGGCGTTACAACTGGCAAACGACACGGAATATGGCTTAACTGCCAGTGTCTGGACGCAAAATCTCTCCCAGGCTCTGGAATATAGCGATCGTTTACAGGCAGGTACGGTGTGGGTAAACAGCCATACCTTAATTGACGCTAACTTACCGTTTGGTGGGATGAAGCAGTCAGGAACGGGCCGTGATTTTGGCCCCGACTGGCTGGACGGTTGGTGTGAAACTAAGTCGGTGTGTGTACGGTATTAATCTGGTTCGCTCATAAGTAAAAAACGGCACCTGGTGCCGTTTTTTTGTCTGAAACAATCACTTATCTTTCTTCAGCGCCCCTAGCGTTGGCGTTTCGTCAAAGAAGTTCCATGGTTTAAGCAGAGTATGTACCCATTCGGTCGGCATAATCGGCCACTCTTCGGCACGGGCCACATGTGTGGTGCCGGTGGTCATCCAGATAACAGCGTCGGTGTTGTCCAGCGACTCGTTATCCTTACTGTATTGTCCAAGACCGGTGTCATGAGTGGAACGGTTCGGATATTTGCCTTCCGGGAAACGCTCGCCAGGGTGATAACGCGTTACCCAGAGCTGCTTGTCCATAAAGCTTAAACGATGATAGATCCACTCGTCCGGCGCGAACTGGGCACCTTTTGCTACCGGGTGAGTACCACCTGCATAAGGAATAATTTGATAGGAAACTGGATTGCCCATGCGATTCTCTTTGTTCAGGTTACTCAACAGACGAATCGTGCCCGGATCAAACTTCTGCGCGGCATCCTGTTCATTGCCGATGTTGTACTGATTAACTTGCATGGTACTGGTGCGTGGGCCACCGGCAGTATTCGGTTTTACCACCGGGTCCATCGCCACCAGGCTGTTATTCTCGCCATCTACATCCAGATCGAGGCGGAAATTATAAATATGTTGGTGTGTAGTACCCACGATATTGTGATCGATAAGCGTGCCGTAGCGCGTGTCATCTTTCGCCGTCTCATCGTGCATGGTTTTCGCTTTAACACCTTTCACCGCTTCGATGCCCGTAGCACCGGCATCAATGCCAATAGTGCCGTTTTCATGGAAGATCCAGTCAAAAATGTAGTCATAGTTACCCACTGTACTGATCCAGCGCACCACTAACTCCCGGCGTTCGGTACTGACGTTGGGCTGGCCCATTTCCTGATGCTTATACTCCGGCCCGGCATAACGTTCAAATACCGCGATAGCGCGAGGGATCTCCATCGGCACGCCAGTGTAGTCGGCGATGGTTTCATTAAGGAGCACTGCGTTAGACGGGGCATCTTTACCACGAGCAATTGGTGAGGTTAGCGTGCCCATACCGTAGTCACCAGAGTCCAGATACGCTTTAAAGTACCAGCCAATATCAGGATCACCGTAAGGCACAATCATGCCGCCGAGAGAACCTTCGTACATGACTTTGCGTTTGGTGCCATTGTCGTTATAAGTCACGGTGGAGATCATCGGCCCGACGCGAGAGTTCATGCTGAGGTGAAAATCCCAGTTCCGCCAGTGAATCATATCGCCAGTAATGGTGTAATTTTTACCTTCAGGCTCAATGATTTGCATAGGCTTAACTGCCGGAGCAACGCGGTCACGGCCATCAAATGGGCGTGCGGTCATTGGCACCGGAACTACCGCACCTTCTTCAATCTTAACGATTTTTTTCTGTTCTAAATCAACGACCGCCACCAGGTTTTCGATGGGATGTGCCCAGTAGTTGCCATCACCGACATCAAGATAGCTGATGACTTTGAGCAACCGGGCATCTTGTTTCAGGCCATCTTTACCATCGAAATAACCTACGGTCAGCGGCGTGGTAATCACTTTCTTCGCATCAGTAATACCGCGCTTCTTCACGGCAGCGGCAAATTCTTCACTGTTGTTAATAATGTTCTGCACACTGGCGAAATCATCCAGCAACACCATACCGTGGGCGTCTTTAATGGGTTGCCAGGAGAGCAGTTTGTTGTTTTGCAGATCCACCACCGCTTCGATGATATGTTTGCCGTCGAGCATAATGACGTCGGCTTTGCGCGGCTGGTCAACCGGTTTGTTTTCCAGCGCAAACGCCCAGACAGCTTCTTTATCTGGCGGTAGCAGGGAGATCTCAGTAAAACGGGTATTGGGTTTGAAGTCCGCGGAAGCTTTAACAATTTCAACGGCCTGTTTAATTTCGTCCGCAGTTAGCGCATTAAGTGGGTGAGGGCGCTTTTCTACCTGAAAGGTTTGATCCAGCCCGGACTGGAAAACATCGTTAATAAAGGTGTCAGAAACCCAGGCTTTATTGTCTTTCATCACTACCGGTACTTGCAGTGCCAGAGGCTGACCATTAACAATTGCTGTTTGCGCACCAGGCTTCACTTTCACGTACGCGCCATCTTTAATCAGGGTAAAGAGCTGGGCGTAGTCGTCCCACTGCACATCGGCACCAAATTCTTTAAGCGTTTTATCCATTGGCACCATATGCGCTTCACCACCGTGGGCAAATACCGGCGCTTGCCAGGCGAAACTTAAGGCGACTGCCAACGCCAGGGTTGTTTTACGGGCAGAATACAGAGAGGGGCTTCCCATTATTAACCTCGTCAGATGTTGTGTTCTTGTTAGCAACCGCGCTCTGTGGGCGGTTTAGTCAGGTTCACATTATCAGTACTGATGCAAAGGGGATTGCCTGCACCTGCCAGGTTGTTTGGCAGGTGTGCCAGCTTTTCATACAGTGGATGCCCTGAAAATAGATGTACACATCATGCATAATGTGACAACGTCACAAAACTTAGTGAAATAAAAGGGCAACTATTCGCCGTTGCCCTTCATTCACCGATTAATCGACAAAATCACCGTGCTGCCTGGCCACCAGCGTCAGAATTGAATACAGCGCCACCGGGGTTTGATGCTGATTGAATACCTCTACCGCCCATTCCACCACACCTGTTGGTTTTTCTTCTGCGCTACGCTGTTTTTTCAGCGTCTTGCGCTTACAGGTGAGACGCACCTGGATGGTATCGCCTGGCTTTACGGGTTCGATAAAACGCAAGCTTTCCAGCCCGTAGTTAGCAATGACCGGACCGACACCGGCATCGACAAACAGACCCGCAGCCGCAGAAAGCACAAAATACCCATGCACCACCCGCTCACCGAAAATAGATTCGGCAGCAGCAATCTTATCCATATGTGCATAGAAATGATCGCCGCTGAGGCAAGCAAAGTTAACAATATCGGCCTCTGTCATTGTGCGGCGGGGAGTCAGCAGGCTGTCGCCTGGTTGTAGCTCCTCAAAATATTTGCGGAACGGATGAATACGATCTTCTTCGACTTTCGCACCACGCACCCACTGTTTACTGATAGCTGCAAGCATCGTCGGACTACCCTGAACAGCGGTTCGCTGCATGTAATGTTTCACCGCTCGTAAACCACCTAATTCTTCACCGCCTCCTGCGCGACCAGGCCCACCATGTACCAGTTGTGGCAGTGGGGAGCCATGCCCGGTGGATTCTTTTGCCGACTCTTCATTGAGGATCTGAATTCGCCCATGCGTACGTGCCGCGTCGGCAATAAACTGACGCGCAATTTGCGGATCAGCCGTCACCAGCGTTCCCGCAAGGCTACCGCCGCCTGCACAAGCCAGTTGCAGAGCATGTTGCTGGTTTTGTGCTGGCATCAGCGTTGCGACAGGGCCAAAGGCTTCTGTTGCATGTACCGCCGGTGTTTCATCCGGCTGCGGACAGTACAATAAGGTTGGCGGGAAGAAGGCACCCGCAGCAGATAAATCCGCCTGACCACCGAGGCGAATCTCGCATCCTGCAGCCAGCAATATGTTCACTTTTTCCTGCACATCGGCACGCTGCTCAGCATTTACCAGTGCGCCCATTTTCACGCCTTCCTGAGCAGGATCACCGACCACGACTTTCTGTAATCGCGCAACCAGAGCATCACTGACAGCATTAACCAATGCCTGCGGCACAATAATCCGCCGGATTGCCGTACATTTTTGCCCGGCTTTTGTGGTCATCTCACGCACAACTTCACGAATAAACAGCGCAAACTCCGGTTGATCCGGGGTGACATCTTCGCCCAGTACGCAGCAGTTCAGGGAATCAGCTTCCATAGTGAAGGGGATAGATTTGGCGACGATATTTGGCTGAACTCGCAGCATCTGTCCGGTCGCCGCTGACCCCGTGAAAGTCACCACATCCTGGCTGTCCAGATGATCCAACAAGTCGCCAGCACTACCGCAGATCAGACTAATTGCGCCTTCGGGAACAAGACCACTATCGACAATTGATTTCACCATCGCCTGAGTCAGTTGGGCCGTCGCGGTAGCTGGTTTGATGATGGCTGGCATTCCGCCCAGCCACGTTGGTGCCAGCTTTTCCAGCATTCCCCAGCAGGGGAAGTTAAAGGCGTTAATATGCACTGCCACGCCTGACTTTGAGGTCAGTACATGGCGCGCGGCAAATCCACCTTCTTTCGATAAGGGGATCAATTCATCTTCCGGCCACAGCGTATCGTCAGGCAGCTCCCGGCTACCGAGGCTGGCGTAAGTAAATAACGTCCCAATGCCACCTTCAATATCAACCCAACTGTCTGCCCGCGTTGCGCCTGTTTGCGCAGAAAGAGCATAGAAGCGCTCTTTTTCACTCAGCAGATGTTTAGCGACCGCTTTAAGCATCGCCGCACGTTCGATAAAGGTCATCGCGCGGAGGGCGGGGGCACCTTTTTCAATGGCAAACTGGCGGGCAGCCGCCATATCAAGACCTTCACTGGTCACTTCCCATAACGCCTCGCCGCTAATAGCGTGGTGAATCAAACGGCTACGGCCCCGGCCAGACTGCCAGGTACCGGATAAGAAACTGGCTAACTGCTGCATCGCTACTCTCCAGATGTTTCACATTTCTGTTGCTAATAGTTAAATCGCGAATCATAAAAAGCAAGGGATCTTTTAACGAAATGTTAACTATGCGATCTGTATAGCAACTGCGGAAAACATTAATGCACTGATAAATAATGATTTATAAAAATAGGGTGCGAAATCCGTCACAGTTCAAGCATACAAAATTTGTGATTTTAGTTAACCATTGTGTAACTTTCATAAAACAATGTGATTCGTGTTTTTAATTAATTCACGAAAACTGGAATCGTAAAGGTGATGACGTGACCCAAGAAGAACGCTTTGAGCAACGGATAGCCCAGGAAACGGCTATCGAGCCACAGGACTGGATGCCCGATGCTTACCGAAAGACACTGATCCGCCAGATTGGGCAGCATGCGCACTCCGAGATTGTTGGTATGTTGCCTGAAGGTAACTGGATCACTCGCGCACCAACCTTGCGGCGTAAAGCCATTCTGTTGGCCAAAGTGCAGGATGAAGCCGGTCATGGTCTGTATCTCTATAGCGCCGCCGAAACACTGGGCTGCGCCAGAGAAGACATCTACCAAAAAATGCTCGACGGACGGATGAAATATTCCTCCATCTTTAATTATCCGACATTGAGTTGGGCTGATATCGGTGTTATCGGCTGGCTGGTGGATGGCGCAGCGATCGTCAATCAGGTGGCGTTATGCCGCACTTCTTATGGCCCGTATGCCAGAGCAATGGTGAAAATCTGCAAAGAAGAGAGTTTTCACCAGCGTCAGGGGTTTGAAGCCTGCATGGCACTGGCGCAGGGCAGCGAAGCTCAAAAGCAGATGTTGCAAGACGCCATTAACCGTTTCTGGTGGCCAGCCTTAATGATGTTCGGGCCAAACGATGATAACTCGCCAAACAGCGCCAGAAGTCTCGCCTGGAAAATCAAACGTTTCACCAACGACGAACTCCGCCAGCGTTTCGTGGATAACACCGTTCCACAGGTTGAAATGCTCGGTATGACCGTTCCTGACCCGGATCTGCATTTTGACACTGAAAGCGGTCACTACCGCTTTGGTGAGATCGACTGGCAGGAGTTTAACGAAGTAATTAACGGTCGCGGAATTTGTAATCAGGAGAGGCTCGACGCCAAACGTAAAGCCTGGGAAGAAGGTACCTGGGTACGGGAAGCAGCGCTGGCCCATGCACAAAAACAACATGCCCGTAAGGTCGCATAAGGAGATTCAAAATGAGTAATGTTTACTGGCCGTTATACGAAGTTTTCGTGCGTGGCAAACAGGGCTTATCACACCGCCATGTTGGCAGTTTACATGCTGCCGATGAGCGGATGGCACTGGAAAATGCCCGTGATGCTTACACCCGTCGTAGCGAAGGATGTTCAATTTGGGTGGTGAAGGCGAGTGAAATTGTTGCCTCGCAACCGGAAGAACGCGGTGAATTTTTTGATCCGGCTGAAAGCAAGGTCTATCGCCATCCAACGTTTTACACCATCCCTGATGGCATTGAGCACATGTGAGGTCGGAAATGAATCAGTTAACGGCTTACACCTTGCGCCTGGGCGATAACTGCCTGGTGCTCTCCCAGCGGTTGGGTGAATGGTGCGGTCATGCACCGGAACTGGAAATCGATCTCGCACTGGCAAATATTGGACTCGATTTATTAGGCCAGGCACGCAACTTCTTATCGTATGCCGCTGAATTAGCGGGAGAAGGCGATGAAGATACCCTGGCCTTCACCCGAGACGAGCGCCAGTTCAGCAACTTATTGTTGGTTGAACAACCAAACGGCAATTTTGCCGACACCATTGCACGCCAGTATTTCATCGATGCATGGCATGTGGCGCTCTTTACCCGTCTGATGGAGAGCCGTGATCCGCAACTGGCGGCGATTTCTGCCAAAGCAATTAAAGAAGCGCGTTATCACCTGCGTTTTAGTCGTGGCTGGCTGGAGCGACTGGGCAATGGTACTGACGTATCAGGGCAAAAGATGCAGCAGGCCATCAAAAAGTTGTGGCGTTTTACCGCCGAACTGTTCGATGCCGACGAGATTGATATTGCACTGAGTGAAGAGGGTATTGCGGTTGATCCACGCACTTTACGCGCAGCGTGGGAAGCCGAAGTTTTTGCCGGGATCAACGAAGCCACATTGAACGTACCGCAAGAGCAGGCGTATCGCACTGGCGGTAAAAAAGGACTGCATACCGAACACCTTGGACCCATGCTGGCAGAAATGCAGTATCTCCAGCGTGTCTTGCCCGGTCAGCAATGGTAACAGAGGAGATGGGTATGCAACGTCTGGCCACCATTGCACCGCCACAGGTTCATGAGATATGGGCGCTACTCAGCCAGATCCCGGACCCGGAGATCCCGGTGCTGACCATTACCGATTTAGGCATGGTGCGTAATGTGACACAGATGGGAGAAGGATGGGTGATCGGCTTTACGCCGACTTATTCCGGTTGTCCGGCAACGGAACATTTGATTGGCGCGATACGTGAGGCAATGACAACCCACGGGTTTACCCCCGTTCAGGTTGTGCTGCAACTCGACCCGGCATGGACCACCGACTGGATGACCCCCGATGCCCGTGAGCGTCTGCGACAGTATGGCATTAGCCCGCCCGCCGGACACAGTTGCCATGCCCATTTGCCGCCAGAAGTACGTTGCCCGCGCTGCGCCAGCGTCCATACCACACTTATCAGTGAATTTGGTTCCACGGCCTGCAAAGCATTGTATCGCTGCGATAGTTGCCGCGAACCTTTCGATTATTTCAAATGTATTTGAGGATGCCATGACAACGTTTCATTCCTTAACGGTGGCAAAAGTGGAGCCGGAAACCCGTGATGCGGTGACCATTACCTTTGCGGTGCCCCAGCCTTTGCAGGAGGCGTATCGCTTTCGCCCCGGTCAACATTTGACCTTAAAAGCCAGCTTTGATGGTGAAGAATTACGCCGTTGTTACTCCATTTGCCGCAGCTATCTGCCTGGCGAAATTAGTGTGGCGGTGAAAGCCATTGAAGGCGGACGTTTCTCCCGCTATGCCCGCGAACACATCCGCCAGGGTATGACGCTGGAGGTCATGGTGCCGCAGGGGCATTTCGGCTATCAGCCACAGGCCGAACGCCAGGGCCGCTATCTGGCTATTGCAGCAGGATCAGGTATTACGCCAATGCTGGCGATTATCGCCACCACTTTACAAACCGAGCCTGAAAGTCAGTTCACCCTGATCTACGGTAACCGTACCAGCCAGAGCATGATGTTTCGCCAGGCACTGGCAGACCTGAAAGACAAATATCCTCAGCGTTTACAGTTGTTGTGCATTTTCAGTCAGGAAACCCTCGACAGCGATCTGCTTCACGGGCGTATTGACGGTGAAAAATTACAGTCACTTGGGGCCTCGCTCATTAATTTTCGTCTTTATGATGAGGCATTTATTTGTGGTCCGGCGGCGATGATGGATGAGACGGAAGCCGCCTTAAAAGCACTGGGAATGCCAGATAAAACCATTCATCTGGAGCGGTTTAATACGCCTGGCACGCGCGTCAAACGTAGCGTTAACGTGCAAAGTGACGGACAAAAAGTGACTGTACGTCAGGATGGGCGGGATCGGGAAATCGTGCTTAATGCCGACGATGAAAGCATTCTCGATGCGGCATTGCGCCAGGGGGCTGATCTGCCCTATGCCTGCAAAGGCGGCGTCTGTGCGACCTGCAAATGCAAAGTGCTGCGTGGCAAAGTGGCGATGGAAACCAATTACAGTCTGGAACCGGATGAACTGGCCGCAGGCTATGTGTTGAGTTGCCAGGCACTGCCGCTGACCAGCGATGTGGTGGTTGACTTTGACGCGAAGGGGATGGCATGAGCGAACTGATCGTCAGCCGTCAGCAACAAGTATTGTTGCTGACCCTTAACCGTCCCGCCGCACGTAATGCGCTAAATAATGCCCT
>ERZ791875.2158-NODE-2158-length-11084-cov-6.252244_pt1 | contig 11084 bp, 10 predicted proteins | sample MGYA00510278_ERZ791875 | MGnify/ENA primary metagenome ERZ791875 (study PRJEB30046, sample SAMN00792078) | human gut metagenome | study: EMG produced TPA metagenomics assembly of the A metagenome-wide association study of gut microbiota in type 2...
ATTGATTAATCTTATATCAGTTTTTTGTGTTTACACAAAACTTGAAACAGTCTCGTATCTTCTGGATATTCTTTTACCATTTTATATATTGGCGAAATCACAATTTCATCTTCTACAAGACCATCGGCTATCTTTGCTATTGAATCTCCTTTTTTTATTTTCTTTTGAACCATCATAATCAATTTTAGTGTTTCGCCTCTATTAACTCCTCTTTCTTCTGCTGCATCTAATATTGTACACATTGTAATTGCTCCCTTCTTCTTTTTCTCTAAATTTAACTTCAAAATCTTTCATCTTCAACAAAAATCCTCATAAACTTCAGCATCTCATCTACATGTTTAATTTGTTTATGATTTTCAATGGTTTTATACCCTTTCCTTCTCTTCACAAAATAATCCGCAATAATTCCGAAATCACTCTGAAACATCTCTATTTGTTCCTCACTATCTCAAATACATTTAAGTGTTTTCCAGTTTATTCCACATATTTTATTTATTTTTAGTATACTATAGTTATTTCATGTTTTCAATCCATCTTCTCTACACCTTTCCTCCACAATCAACCTATGTTAAACTAATTATATAACAATTATTCAACGACATATTACATAAACCAAAAGGAATCCTAACACATGACTTTAGAAGAAGAATATCGTCTATCCTGCTATGAGGAACTGACGACTCTTGGAAATCACAATCATATATTTTTAATCAAACACAAGTTGTCTGGTGAAATTTTCGTTAAGAAAGTTTTATCCAGATTTTCTTTGGATGTTTATAAACAGTTGAGGGACTTACAAATCTCCGGAATTCCAAAAATTCATGACCTGATCCTTGAAAATAATTCTTTGATTCTGATCGAAGATTATATTCATGGACAAACTTTGGAACAGCTGCTTGAGGAACAGACAACACTAGTCTATTCGGATGCTCTTGCGATCATGCGTAGGCTTTGTGAGATTTTAAAATCACTTCATACTCTGACTCCACCGATCATTCATCGTGATCTGAAATTATCGAATATCATTTTGACCAGTGAAAATCTTGTCTATATCGTGGATTTCGATACTGCCAGATATTATGAATCTGGGCAGGAGCAGGACACGGAATTACTTGGGACCAAAGAATATGCCCCTCCAGAACAGTATGGATTTGGACAGTCTGATGCCCGCTCTGATATTTATGCCTTGGGGATTATTTTTAACCGCTTATTGACAGGAGAATATCCAAAACATCAATTGGCAGATGACAGATATCGTTCCGTCATTTCAAAATGTATTCGATGGAATCCTGAGGAACGTTTTCAGACGATCGAGGAACTTGAGGCAGCTTTACATGATAATATTTCCTCTGATATTGGAAAACCTGGATTTATGCTTTCTTCGATACATTCTAATATTCCAGGATTTCGTACTGGAAAGCTGTGGAAAATAATCTTGGCATTCTTCGGATATCTCTCTTTTCTTTACTGTAGTATGACTTCAGATTTCACAAATGCAAAAACCGGACTTCCTCTAACTGGACTACAACTATGGCATGAGCGTTTTTTTGTATTTCTGATGCTGCTCAGCCTTATTTTTTATAATTTTAACTACAAAAATATCCGAACCCGATCTTTTCTGGGGCGTTCTTTTCCTTTTTTACTGAGGATTGTTCTGCAGTGTCTGATTTCTTTGGGGATTTTGGTCATTCTTATGATCTTTATGCTGCTGATCGAAGAAATCATATGGTAGGTTCTTTATCGCTCGCAGTAAAAATTTACGCTGTCAGCGAAACATTTCTATATGAATATTTGCTACTCTTATTATTGTTCATATAGAAGGGAGGAATTGAATATGAAAACTTGGAAATTAGTTTCTGGAATCATCTCAATTGTACTTTTTGCTTTTGTTATGTTTCAGTCTTGTGCTGCTGGAATTTCAAATTCTTTAGCAGAAAATGGGGAAAGTGGCGGTTCTGCCGGATTGATCGTTGCAATCATTTTATTGGCTGGTGGAATTGTTTCTATTGCTACAAGAAATGGTTCAAAGGGCGGTAATATCGCACTGATCGTTTTATTTGCACTTGGTGCACTTTGCGGATTTACTATGGCAGGAAGTTATGCAGATTTAAATGTATGGGCTGCCTGGTGTCTGATCTATGCTGTATTTGCAGCAATTTCCTTAAAGAAGGGGCAATGATCGTTTATTATAAGCACAAAGAGAGAAAGGATATTTACATATGCAGGATCAATTAACCAATCATTTAGATCAACAATTACAATCTACTTCTTTGGAGAATTTTTCGGATTATCTTAAGAATCTTCAGCAGTTACCAAGCCTGCAGGATTTTTTCTCTGTTTATATTGCAAAGCATGACCTGAAAATTTCGCAGATCATCAAAAACAGTGGGATATCACAAAGCTATGCCCATGAAATCTTAAATGGAACGAAGCCTCATCCTTCCAGAGATTATCTGCTTGCTTTGTGTCTTGGGGCTCACATGAATCTGAAAACGACGCAGCATGCTCTTCGGATCGCTCAGTTAGGAGAACTTTATGCAAAGGTCCCAAGGGATGCAGCGATCATGATGCATATTAATAATGAAAAATGGAATCTCATTGATATTAATATTTTTCTGGAAGAACATGGTCTTAATGTGATTTCACTTTCAAAGAAAATTTCATAAATAATAGCAAAAAGATCAGCTGTAAAACTTTCTACAGCTGATCTTTTTTATATTTTCTTCGTTATATGATGTAAGTGTCAAAAGTATAGATTGCGTTTGTGCTTGCACAAATAAGCAATTTATACTTATTGACACTCTCATCATTATATGAAATTATCTTTTTTCAACACCTAAAGTAACTTTCTCACCATTGATGTTCCATTCTTTTTCATATCCGGCAACTTCTCCGGCTTTCACTTCATCTGCTAAAACATCTCCAGCGATCGCTGCTTCGTTTCTTCCGATGATGTCTGCGGCTTTGTCTGATCCTTTGTAAGAGAATGTGATATGATCTGTTACTTCGAATCCTGCTTCTTTTCTCATAGACTGGATCTTGCTGACTACTTCACGGACGAATCCTTCTTCTAACAGTTCTTCGGATAAGTTTGTATCAAGTACAACTGTCACTCCGTTGTCTGCTTCTGTTACGAATCCTTCCTGTTTTACCATTTCGATCAACAAATCTTCTTCTGCTAATTCTACTGGTGTTCCATCAACTTCAAATGTTAATACTCCCTTAGAGTCTAACTGAGCTTTCGCTTCATTTCCATCAACTGCTGCTAAGTAGTTTCTGATTCCTCCAACTAATTTGCCGTATTTTGGTCCTACAGTCTTTAACTGTGGTTTGAAGTTGTATGTTGTGAAGTTTGATACGTCATCTGTAAATGTGATATTCTTCACATTTAACTCGTCTAAGATGATCGCTTCGTCATAATCTGGCAGAGATGCTTCTGCTTTTACATACATCTGTCCGATTGGCTGACGGTTCTTGATCGCTGCTCCATTACGGCATGCACGTCCTAATACGACGATCTTTAAGACGAGATCCATATCTGCTTCTAATTTCTCATCTACCTGTTCTGCATTGTATACAGGGAAGTCGCATAAGTGGATACTTTCTTTTGCAGATGCATCAACACTTCTTACGATGTTCTGGTAGATCTCTTCTGTCATGAATGGGATCATTGGAGCTGCTGCTTTACATACAGTAACTAATGCTGTGTATAAAGTCATGTATGCATTTACCTTATCCTGTTCCATTCCTTTTGCCCAGAAACGGTCACGGCAGCGTCTTACATACCAGTTACTCATATCATCTACAAATTCCTGTAATGCTCTTGCAGCTTCTGGAATTCTGTAGTTTCCTAAGTTATCATCCACAGATTTGACCATTGTGTTCATCTTAGATAACAGCCATTTATCCATTACAGATAACTTGTCATATTCTAACGCATGTTTTGTTGGATCAAACTGGTCGATCTCAGCGTATAATGTGTAGAATGCATACGTATTCCATAATGTTCCCATGAATTTACGCTGTCCTTCTGTAACGGCTTTTGCATGGAAACGGTTTGGCAGCCATGGGGCACTATTTGTATAGAAATACCAACGGATCGCATCTGCTCCATGCTCTTCTAATGCATCGAATGGATCAACTGCATTTCCTTTGGACTTACTCATCTTCTGTCCGTTTTCATCCTGAACGTGTCCTAATACAACAACGTTTTTATATGGTGCTTTATTAAATAATAAAGTTGAAATTGCCATTAAGGAGTAGAACCATCCACGAGTCTGGTCTACAGCTTCTGAGATAAAGTTTGCTGGGAAGTTATCTTCGAAGATTTCTTTATTCTCAAATGGGTAATGCCACTGTGCGAAAGGCATAGATCCTGAATCGAACCAGCAGTCGATTACTTCTTCTACACGATGCATTGGTTTTCCACAATGTGGACACTTAATTGTTACCTGGTCGATATATGGACGGTGAAGTTCAATATCGTCTGGACAGTTATCAGACATACTCTTTAATTCTTCGATAGAACCGATTGAATGCTGATGTCCACATTCACATTCCCAGATATTTAATGGAGTTCCCCAATAACGGTTTCTTGAGATTCCCCAATCCTGTACGTTCTCTAACCAGTCTCCAAAACGTCCTTTACCGATGCTCTTTGGTACCCAGTTAACTGTATTATTGTTTGCAATCAGCTGATCTTTTACATCTGTCATCTTGATGAACCAAGATTCTCTTGCATAGTAGATCAGTGGTGTGTCACAACGCCAGCAGTGTGGATAGCTATGCTCGAATTTTGGAGCATCATATAATAATCCACGGCTCTCTAAATCTTTTAAGACTTCTGGATCTGCTTTCTTAACAAATAATCCAGCAAATGGTGTTTCTTCTGACATATTACCGCGTTCGTCTACTAACTGTACAAAAGGCATCTCATATTTGCGTCCGACTTTCGCATCGTCTTCACCAAATGCTGGTGCGATATGAACGATACCTGTACCATCTGTTAATGTTACATATCCATCACATGTTACATAGAATGCTTTCTTGTGCTGTTTCTCTGCAACTTTTGCTGCACAGTCATATAATGGTTCGTATTCTTTGTATTCTAAATCTTTTCCTTTGTATGTTTCTAAGACTTCATATGCAGGTGTTCCTGCTTCTTCGTCTGCTAATCTTCCAAGAACTGTATCAAGCAGTGCTTCTGCCATATAGTATACATATCCATCTGCAGCTTTTACTTTTGCGTATGTTTCTTCTGGGTTTACGCAAAGACCGATATTAGATGGAAGTGTCCATGGTGTTGTTGTCCATGCAAGGAAATATGCATCTTCATCTACTAATTTAAAGCGAACGATCGCTGAACGTTCTTTGACATCTTTGTATCCCTGTGCCACTTCCTGTGCGGATAATGGTGTTCCACAACGTGGGCAGTAAGGTACGATCTTAAATCCTTTGTAAAGTAATCCTTTATCCCAGATCTGTTTTAATGCCCACCATACAGATTCGATAAAGTTATTATCATATGTGATGTATGGGTTCTCCATATCAGCCCAGAAACCTACTGTATCTGAGAAATCTTCCCACATACCTTTGTATTTCCAAACGCTTTCTTTACATTTCTTGATGAATGGTTCCATACCGTATTCTTCGATCTGTTCTTTTCCATCAAGACCTAACATCTTCTCAACTTCAAGTTCGACTGGAAGTCCGTGTGTATCCCATCCAGCTTTACGAATGATCTTATGACCTTTCATTGTCTGGTAACGAGGGATCATATCTTTGATAACACGAGTTAAAACGTGTCCGATATGTGGTTTACCATTAGCTGTTGGTGGTCCGTCATAGAATGTATATGTCGGATCGTCTTTTCTTTCTTCGATACTCTTTTCAAAAATTTCGTTTTCTTTCCAGAACTTTACGGTCTCTTTCTCTCGATCGACAAAGTTCATGTCAGATGATACTTTCTTGTACATCTTCATCTCTCCTTTTACTTCTTAGAAAATCTAATGAAATAGGAAAAAATAAGAAAAAGCGCTGTCCAAAATAGGACAACGCTGTTGCTTCTAAACCACCTATTTCACATACTATCATATGTTATCCCGTTAACGGAGGATACCGGCACAGCTTACTTCATTCAGCCTGCAGCTTCGGAGTGATCTTCCTTCTTATCTTACTAACACCCGGCTTCCACCGCCCCGGACTCGCTCATGCGTTCATGATAGAAGTACTGTCTCCTTCTTCGCTTTTATCATATAGAGCTATCTTAACACTTAAAATGGCGATTCGTCAATATTGAATTGTATGTTTTCGCATTTCTTTTTGTTTATTTTGTATGGAATACTTCGTAATAATGTTTCAGGCAATCTTTAAATCCATCTTTTGCAAGTGTTACACTATCATAGTAACTTCTTTCGGCATATCCATCTTTTGTATTATCTCTTGCTGCATTTAATAAGTCTGTACAAATATTTACTTTCGCAATTCCAAGTTCTACTGCTTTGGATAAGTTTTCATCTCCAGAACCAGATCCTCCATGAAGTACTAGTGGAATAGAAACCTCGGTTGCAATTTCTTGCAATCTTTCAAAATTCAGATGTGGAATTCCTTTGTATTCTCCATGAGCTGTTCCAATAGATACTGCAAGGGAATCAACTCCTGTCTGTTCTACAAATTTCTTTGCTTCTTCTGGTGTTGTTAACATTGTATTTCCTTCAACATGATAGCTGTCTCCTTCTCCTACGTGTCCGATTTCAGCTTCTACCGTAACATTTCTTTCATGTGCATATGCTACGATTTCTTTTGTCTTTGCCACATTTTCTTCAAATGGAAGGCTTGATCCATCAATCATAACGGAGGTAAATCCGACATCAATAGCTTTCTTAACCAACTCGATCGTAAATCCATGATCATAATGAAGCGCGATATCTTGGTTACTTTTTTCTGCGTAATATTTTACGATCGCTGCTGCTTCTTCAATACCTAATGTCGGTGTATGTACCTCCGCCAGACACACCATCAATGGGTGTTTTGTTTCTTCTGCCGCCTCGATCACTCCTTTGATATTCTCAAGGTTTACAATGTTGGCTGCTGGGACTGCGTAATGTCCTGCTTTGGCTTCTTCTAACATCTTTTTACTGTTTACTAACATCTGTTTCATCCTCCCGAAAATTCATTCTAAAATTTTACTTTATAAGTTCCACTTGTATCATTTTTAAAAATTAGCTAACAGATAATCTTCTGCTTCTTTGGACCATAATCCATTATGTTCTTTTGTAATCTTAGCTAATTCTTTAAATCTATCATCTGTTTTTCCTTTTTCTTCAAAATCTTCAATTGCTGTTAGTTCAAGATTCTTTCCAAGATACATCAGTTTCTTTCCTCCTGGAATCTTTGGGAGATTCAATATCGTATCAATCTGTGCATCAATTCCCCCGATATGCGTGATCATAACAGCTGGATCTAATCTTCCTTCTCCTGCAAGTTTTAAACATTCTTTCATATCATCGGTATTCCCACCGCTTGATCCTACCAGATGGTGCATCTTATAATGTACGTCAAAGAAATTAAACATCGCAGATAATTTTGGATCCACTGGTCCTGCGAAGAAGTTTAAGCATCCGTCAAATCCTAAAATCTCATCTGCCATCTCGATCACTGGTCTGACTGGTGCATATACAGATACATCATCAAATCCTGTTCCACCAGTTAAATCTCTTAATGTCTTCACTGGGTCATCGACTTTCGCAGTATTGACAAAATGGATTTCAACACCTCGTTCTTTGGCATATTCTTCTGTAAATAATTCACTAGCTCTTTTTAATCTTACTTCATCAATGTCTGTGATCACCAGTAAAGAAGGTTTACGATCACAATTTAACATATAACTGATCGCTCCTAATCCCATTGGACCGCAGCTTGCAAGAAGTGCACTCTTTCCACCTTCTACAATTCCCATCTTATGTTCATAAACACCACGTTCACTGTGGTACATAGAATGGAATGCTCCAATGATACAGCTCATAGGCTCCGCCAGTGATGCCTCAAAAAATGCACTGTTTTCATCAAAAGGTAATAAGCAGTCTTTTTCCATTACAATTGGCGGAACTTTGATAAAGGTTGCTGCTCCTCCGCAGTATTCATAAGAATATCCGATGGCTGCCATAGAACCTTTGATATTGATCGCTGGCTGCATGGTATATTTTGTTCCAACTTGATATTTATCTTTCCACTTCGCCCCAACTTCACGAATGATTCCTGCAAATTCATGTCCTACGATGATCGGATGTTCGCTGATATCATCGTTGACTCTCTGATGTTTTGCTCCCTGAATAGATTCTTTGTAAGTAGACATGCAGACACTGTCAGTGATCAGTTCCATTAAGATCTCATCGTCTTTCAGTTCTCCCATATCAAATTCTTCTAATCTTAAATCTGATTCCCCATAAAGTCTGACTGCTCTTGTCTTCATAGCTTATCCCTTTTCCTTTCTGTTTATGTTGCGTGGTCATATGACCATGTACATTGTCATTTGATATTTTTTATTATAGATTCAACGTTTTTATTTGTCAATACAATTTTTTATTTTTCCATCACACAAAAAGTGCTGATTTACAAGATTTTTACAATAAAAAAGAAGCTGATATGCTTACTTTTATTTGCATATCAACTTCATATTCTTATCTCTATATTATTTTAATAATAACTCTGCCGTCGGCACATCTGTTACCAACACATTCACTAATCCACCTGCGATCGCACCTTTGATTGCTTCGATCTTATCTTTTCCATAAGACATTCCGACTCTGACTGGTATCTTTGCGATCTTATCCAATGAAATTCCAACCATTTTTCTTTTCAGATACTCATCAACCGTCTGGCCATTCTTGTCATAAATCCTTCCAACGATTTCTCCAACGGCACCTTTTCTCACTAGTTCCTTGTATTCTTCCTTTGTCCGTATTTCTGCCTTGATAATCGAAGAATCGTCCTGCATCGATCCGATTCCGATCAATGCAATGTCCGCTGTCTCTGCCATATGAAGAACTTTGGCGATTTCATCAATACTTTCGATCAACTCTTTTTCTTTTGTACCTTCCACATACATTGGTGCAGACAAGTTATAACTTGCACAGTGTAATAAATTTCCGACTTTCGTTGCAAGTGTATTGGAATATGTTGTTGTATTCCATGAATCTGACTGTATCGCTCCCGGTGTTCCAAGAAATGGAACAACTTTTACATTCTGAAATGAAAGAGATCTAAGACGTTCATCTTTCGCCAACTGCTCCACAAATTCATGCATGGCTCTTCCCCATGTCATTCCAAATATCATGTTTTTTTTCAAAACTCTTAGAATATAGTCTACCGCTTGAAACGCTACTTCTTGATCCGATGACTGTTCATATGCCGGAACAGCGATCAATGCTTCTGTCAATCCATATTTTTCTTCTAATTTCCGTTCCAATGCAAGATCACTTTGTTCGGGATATTGAATCCTGATCTGAACATACCCTTCATTTCTCGCCTGAATCAATGCTCTGGAAATACTGGTTCTTGATGTATGTAATTTTTTCGCAATCTCTTGTTGCGATAATCCATCACGGTAATAAAGTTCTGCTACTTTTATTAAAAAACGATCACTTTTCATCTGGCTTCCTCCGTCGTGAATATGCCACATTTCATATGTGACTTTCTATATTTATATTATCTGGTTTTTTATTTATTTTCAATGCACATTTTTATATTTTCTTAATCTGTTTTATCGGATATTTTGATTGTACGAAAACAAAGATCATGATCTTATCTTTTTATCAGATTTTACGCTTTCTTAACGTTTTATTTACTAAATTTTATAATTTTTGTATATAATTATATGTTAAAATAGTAGTTAACTAATGTTAGATGGTTTAAATACAAATATAAAACCAGAAGGGAGATAAATTCATGTTAAGAATTGGAATTTTAACCAGTGGCGGCGACTGTCAGGCATTGAATGCTGCCATGCGTGGTGTAATAAAAGGTTTAAGTGTAAAGAGAAATGATCTGGAGATCTATGGTTTCCGCGATGGATATAAAGGTCTGATCTACGATATTGCTGACCGTATGACACCAGATGATTTTTCTGGAATTTTAAACCGTGGAGGTACAATTCTTGGAACTTCCAGACAGCCATTCAAAAAGATGCGTATTCCTGATGAAAACGGTCTTGATAAAGTCAAGGCAATGAAAAATAATTATCGTAAATATAAATTAGATTGTCTTGTAGTCCTTGGCGGAAACGGAACTCACAAAACTGCAAATATGCTCCGTGAAGAAGGTTTAAATGTTGTAACACTTCCAAAGACAATTGACAATGATCTTTGGGGAACTGAGATGACATTCGGATTCCAGAGTGCCGTTGATATTGCAACTGATACGATCGACCGAATCCATACAACAGCTTCTTCTCACAGCCGTGTATTTATCATCGAGGTTATGGGGCATAAAGTCGGACATGTTACCCTGCAATCAGGAATTGCTGGTGGAGCTGACGTAATCCTACTGCCTGAAATTCCTTATGATATTGATAAAGTAGCCGAAGTTGTAGAAAACCGCTTTGCAGCTGGAAAGAAATTCTCGATTATCGCAGTTGCTGAAGGTGCTATTTCAAAAGAAGATGCGAAGTTAAAAAAGAAACAGTATAAGGCAAAACTTGCAGAAAGAAGATATCCTTCTGTTGCTTATGAGATTGCAGCTGCACTAGAAGAAAAAACAAATCGTGAGATCAGAGTCACCGTTCCAGGACATACACAGCGTGGTGGTGCTCCTTGTGCTTACGACCGTGTACTTGCTACAAGAGTTGGAGCATATGCCGCTGAATTGATCCTTAATAAAGAGTATGGCTATATGGTTGGTATCGTTGATGGAGATACAAAAAAGGTTCCATTATCTGAAGTTGCTGGAAAATTAAAATATGTTGATCCGAAGTGCCAGATGATTAAGGACGCTAAGACGATTGGAATAAGTTTTGGTGAGTAAATTGTAGTTTGATGACGGAAATTATTGGTGGAATATTATAAAAATGGTTATATGTCTGCGACGCG
>ERZ791875.2160-NODE-2160-length-11076-cov-2.824880_pt1 | contig 11076 bp, 16 predicted proteins | sample MGYA00510278_ERZ791875 | MGnify/ENA primary metagenome ERZ791875 (study PRJEB30046, sample SAMN00792078) | human gut metagenome | study: EMG produced TPA metagenomics assembly of the A metagenome-wide association study of gut microbiota in type 2...
CATGGGTAAAGGGGAACGGGCATTGCTCCCGGCTGTCCACCACAATCAACATGCCGCCCTCCTTCCCGTCCGCAGGGCACGGATCACACGTTCCCGGCGCGGTTCGCTGTTCGGCCCCTTATGGGCAAACCAACGTTCCAGTCCGGCCCGGTTTTCGGCGTCCAGCCTGTCCAGACCATCAATGACAAGTTCCCCGTCCTGAAGGTGTGGCGCCACCTCCCAACCCACCAGTGCGGCTATGTTGGTATCGAGAGCCGCCAAACGTTCCAACGTGTCGTTTGCGGACGGTTCCAATTGTGGCATGAGCCCTGAGTCATGTTTTTGCCTTTCGGCACTCTGAGGGGCGTTTTTGTGCGTTTCCCGGCAGGGCGCAGGCTCACACAGGAGGACGGCTTCAAGCCACGGACGGATGGGGATGCCCACCTTGAGCATTTCGCCGGGGTCTTTACCCGCGGCGCAAGGCCATGTCCTCATGCCGGGGAAGTGTTCGCGCCACCACGACGACGCCTTGCGCCCGGCCTCGTCAAAGTCCAGTGCCCATAGAATGCCGGGCGCGTTTCTCAAAAAGTCCGTCGTCTGGGCATCGGGCTTCTTCGTGGACCCGGTAAGGGCCACCGCCGCAACGAGGTCGCGTGCCTCCTGCCAGATCAACACGGCGTCAAGAACGGATTCCACCAGCACCACCGGAAGGCCCGGCTTGCCGATGACGTAACAGCCATTCCCGGAACCTTTGACCTGCCAATACTTGGGGAGGTCGTCTTTCGGTTTCCAGTCGGCGCGGCGAATAAGCAATGCCGTCACTCCGGCCTTGCGGCGGATCGGAAGCACCAGCCCACGGGGAAGCCATACCTTGCGCGGACGGCCCGTCTCCGGGTTCGCCTCTTCATCAAGCCCCCAATCGGCGCGGCGGCCGTACCTGTCCGCAGGGTTCCAGCCGATGCCCAAAGCACGGGCCGTTTCAGGGGACAGGCCACGGCCTTGCAGCGTTTCCAGTGCGGGCCCGGACTCAATGCCCCCGGTACAGGTTGCGACGAAATGGGCCGCCCGCTCCATCCACTCGGCAGCGGGAAGGCGTTCGGGTTCGGGCATCCATTCCCTTGCCGTGCCCTTTCCGGCGGTGTGACGAACGGCGTGGCGGGGTTCCAGCCGCAGGGCTTCACAGGCTTCACGGTAGGTCAGGTTCTGGAATACCCGTAGAAACTCCACGGCATCCCCTTGTGCGCCGCAACCACGGCACAGGAACCGTCCGCCCGCTGCGCCGCTCTTGTGTTCCGGCCAGACAACGAACCTGTCAGTACCGCCACAGTTCGGGCAAGGCCCGGCCCACTCGCCACAGCCTTTGTGTTTCCCCCATCCGTCAGGAAGGAGCCCTAGAAGGTTCACGGTGTAACCCCCAACTCTTCGCATATGGCGAGGAAAAGAGCGTTATGCTGCTTACGGATCGCCTTGTATTCGGCCCCAACTGCGAACCTCTTTCCGTTCCACCCTATTACGTACTTTTTTCTGGCTGCCGGAATCGTTGTCCATACCCCGTTACTTTTTTTCATCCTGCGGGAACCAGCATCAATATCTCGACTCGCCACTACCTTGCCCCACTCGGACCCCTTGGCGGGGTTAACTTGTATGCTCCACTCTTTGAAAGAAAACTTGTGCATGTGATCCCCCATTTCTTGGCTTCCGATGTTCCGATTCGCAGCCATCTAAAGACTAAATGCCTGAGGGGTGGAATGTGAATGTTCCACCCCCTCAGGCTTCTTTAGAAGGGAACAATCGGAACATCGGAACATTGGTGAAATAATTGATCTTTTTTTCATGTTCCGGGGGCTTTGGAACAAACTCCCCGGAACATTATATTATTACATTGAAATTATTAGATTAGTCCAATGTTCCGACCAAAGTGGAACATTGCGGAACATCGGAACATTGGGCGGGAGGATAAAGATGCTTGGCCTTCCTGCCGGGAAGATCCATTTCGATCAGCAATCCCAACTCTACGGCTTTCTCACGAGCCTTTCTGGAGCGAGAGACTCCCCAACCAAAAGCCTCTTGCCCACCACGAGAGACACTCAACGGCTTTTCTCCGGCGCGTTGCCGACGCTCCACCTCCTCCGCAAGCTGGTGGGCATCCCAAACCACGTCGCCCTCTTCCTGCCGGGCATCAGGATCAACTCGGTAGAGCAACCCGTGCTCGTCGCGCCCAAGGTAGTAGCGAGGTTCCGGGCCGCCGCTGTTCTTCTTGCCCACACGCACAGCGAGAAACGCCCCGTCGTATTTCCCGGTGGCGGATTCACCGATCCGCTTCTGGGCGAGGGCCGCCCCCAAAGGCGCAACCAACATCCCCCACCGGATGCACCCGGCAAGGGCGGATGCCCCGCGCATGGCCGTCTGGGTCAATGCCTTAGCGAGTTCCTTGGGGTCTTCGATGAGATCGCCGCTGGTCTTGTTGGAATGGTGCAGCAAAATGATGTTGCACCCGTAGGCGTCGATCAGCCCTTCCAGCAGTCCGCAAAAAGCGGTCATGGCCGGGTTGTCGTTCTCATCGACGCCTGAGAAACGGGCCAGCGTGTCCAGCACCAGCAAACGGGGACGAATGGCATCCAGAATATTCCGCAGGTCTTCGTAATTAGCCGTGGATTCCACGGTACCGCCGATGGCGCGGCACAGGTTCACCCCGCCGTGTACGGGGATCCCGTAGAAGTTGGCGGCCGCCTGCTCCCGCAAGTCTTCCGGCAGTTGTTCCAGCGCGTGATGCACCCGCCTGTGGATAGTCAGCGCGTCGTCTTCCGCGCTCAGGTAAACCACGGGTTCGGGGGCGGCGGTGTGCCACGCGTCCACAAGGGAAGTCCCGCTTGCCACGGCGACGCAAAGCTGGATCGCAAGGCTCCCCTTGCCCGCGCCGGGAGGCCCGACAATGGCCCCCAAGCAGTTCAGCCGAAAGCTCTTATCCAGTAGCCAGTCAAACGCGGGAGGATATTCCCGAAGATAGCGAGTCCCGGAAAACTGCGAGAGATCCACCTGCAAAGGGCGTCGAGGCTGCGGCGCGGTTCCCGTCTCCGCCGTACCTTCAATCTCGGCGGCGCGGGCTTCCACGGCGGCGCGGATTTCTTCTTGAGTCTGGGGAATCCCGGTCATGCCGCACCCCCCTGATTCACGTCATACATTTCTTCCGCAGGGCACAGCTTGAACATGGCGCGGCGCACTTCTCCCACAATGGCGAGATAACAGGAGGCCCGATCCGCGTCCTCAGAGGTAACGCCATTGCCGTCCGCCGCATTCCATTGCAGCAAGTCGGCAAGGCCGCTTGTCAAGCTATCGAGCCGCCGCCACATCTCCTTCTGCTCAGGCGTCAGCATGGGCGGCCTCCTTCTGTTCCGGGCTCCACAACACGTCGTCCGTCTTGTTGAACATATCCACAAGCGGGAAAGGCAACTCTCCAGATGCAATAGCGATCTTGTCCAATAACAGGGAGTTGCACAGGCGGAACCCGGCTGCGGCCTCCGCGTTTACGGATTCGTCCGATGTGAGCAACGCTTCGCACGCGGCCCCCAGAAACTCGGCAATCCAAGCGGCCTCTTCAAGAGGCACGCAGGGCATCGTATGCCGTAAACATTGGGGGACAGATCCGGGCTTGACGTAAGGGGTGGAGTTTGGGGTATTGCTCTGGCTCATTTCAGCCCTCCTTCTTCCTGCCGCTGTATGAAATCCTCAAGCAAGCGGCTTGACTGGCCTGCCATCAACAAGGCTGTCTTCATTCGGGAAAGCCCTTCGTCAAGCCAAGTCCGGGAATCATATGACGCCCCGTGCAACGCACCCAACAGGTGATCACGGGAAAGGTTGGGACGCGAACTCACGACGTCCAGCAAGGCGGGATACAGCCCCCCGGTCAATCGGCGGTATCTGCCCTCAAGCTCGCTCGCTTTTTGTCGGGTTTCCGCAGTGAAGGCGCACCATTCGGAGTACAGTTCCGTGAGCCCGGCCTGTTGAGCTTCAAGCGCCGCCAACAGTTCGGCCTTACGGGAGTCGGCGCGGCTGGTTCCCCCATTGCCGCTAGCGGGGAGAGAAATGACGTTCTGGCTCATTTCACACCTCCCACAACGAATCCTTTGGCGCTGCGGCGGGAACGGTATTTGCCCAGCATGTTCAGGTCGTTTCTCAGGGCCAGCCGGAAGGACTCGATCACGTCGATGTGGTACGCCTTGACGCTTCCAAAGCGGCTGTCCTCTACTTCCAAGATTTCATACCCCATGCGGCGCGAAAGTTCGGAGAGCTTGCGGCCCGCGACCGAGTACGCGGCGGGAGTATTCGAGAACACTTCAAGAAACCACGGGATGCCCTTCACGGCCTTGTAGTCCCTGCCCCGCCCAAGTTCGTTCTCAAGGGCTGCGGCCTTACGGACGGCGACGGAAGCGGTGGCCATTGCTGAGGCTGTCTTTTTGTCGCTGATCCATGCTTTGGTACGGATGGCCTCGTCCCTCTGGGATTCGGCAAGCTGGCGTTGTTCGCGCTCGAACTTGTACCGTTGGAGCAACGTGATCCCGAAATCGGGATCGTCGAGAATACGATCTACGACCTCTTCCGTAGCGTACAGGCCGTGCTTACGGATGGAGGGGATGACGTCGCCAGCCAGCCATTTCTGAAAAGGAAGGGCGACAGGCTTGTCAGAACGGCCAAGAAAGAAATAGAGCCCCTGCTCGGAAATGATGAGCATTTCCTGCATTCCTCCGGGGGTGTGTATCGGTTGCACACCCTTCCATTCCTCAGGAACAGCTTGCAAGGCGCGTGAAGGGTTGTAATCTTCGGCGTAACCCAAAGCCTTGAGTACGTCCTTCGCCACAAACCAAGGTTCGTCGTTGCGTTCTACGATGCGGACGGTACCGAATGAGGGATGAGAAAAAATGGGAAGATTAGACATGATGCACCCCCGTGAACATTGTGGGCATTTCTTTGTTCTGTTCGGACAGATACGAGGAGGCTTCAAAATTGAAGGCTCCAAATTCGTCCTTGTCATCAGCATCAAGAATAGCGCGAATGTCACGCATTACGTTGAAGTGTTCCTTCCCGAATGCCGCCGCGACCCGCAACGAGGTCACGGCGGGAACGTCCTTTCCGTTGATGCTCTTCAAAGCGATTTCGATCACGCTCACTTCGCACCTCCCATAATGAAGAGTTCAGGAAGGAGAGAAACGGCCAGCAGAAGGCCGAACAGAATCACCACGGCGGCCTTATGGATGGAGCGGGACACGGCCCGGCAAGTAGAAACAACCGCGAGGATGCGTTGTGTGGTGCGACGGTCATAAAGGCGGCTCACCAGAGGAGAGCCGGAGTATATAGCTATGGACATGGTATCTCCCGAATATGCGTCATGATTCCCGGTCAGCGCGAAGGCTTCCGGGGGAACGTCTGTTTGTCGTGGGGCGGCGGGGTATCCGGCAAAGACGAGGGAGTCCCTTGCCTCTGCCGGGCATTTTCCTAGAAGTCGTCGCCGGGCTGCTTGCTCGTCTGGGCGATCACGCAGTAGCAACCGCGTGCCTTGTAGTCTCGGGCGAAGTCTTCGGCACTGCGACGATTGAAGCACCAATGCAGGCGGCGAGGTTCGGTCTCCGAGGTATCAGGCGCAAAGACGATGCACAGCCACCATTTGCCGGACTCATGGCCCTCGGTAATGGACGGCATGTTCAGGACGCGCTGGCGGGCTGTAGCGGCCTCTTCCTTGCCCTTGCGGGTGGTTTCCGCATAGTTGGCAAAAAAGGCATCGAGGCCACGGGCGGGACGGTTGACGCGGGAGGGAGTTTCGGGAATGTTGGCGGTAGCCATGATTCACACCTCGTTCGTGTGGTTCAGGGTTAGGCCCGTCTTGGTGTTGGTAGCACCTTGGCGGGCTGTCTTCTTGTTGCCCTTTCGTTGTGTTTGTTTTAGCATCGTGAGTCAAATAGGTCAACAAAAAACTCACGATACTAAGTAAAAAATTGAGGAAAAACAAAATGGCATTCAGAAGTAACGTAAAAAAAATAATGAAAGATAAGAAGGTTACTATCAGAGATGCTGTCGAAGCCTCGGGGCTTTCGAGTGCAACAATCCATAAACTGCGAGAGAATGAAGGCATCACCGAGTGCCGTCTATCCACTCTGGGTCGGATAGCAACAGCCCTTGGGGTTCCGGTCAAAACGCTGTTTGACGGGGAGTGGGAACCGCAGGAAGCTAAAGACACGGACAAGGCATAACCCTGAGCGGGCACAGATAAGAGACTAGGCGGCATCGTCATGGTTTCCCCCTCCCCGGCGCAGTGGACACCGGATCACGCCGCAGCTATCGAGCCACACGCCGGATCGCCCACACATATTCCGAAACTTGGAGCGGTTGAACTTGACCACGGCAAAGTCGGGGCAAGAGCGGCAGGGATAGGCGGGCTGAAAGTTCGATCCGCCAGAAGGGTCTTTTTGTACTCTGGGCATGGGCTACGCCTCCCCGCCTTCCTCAAGGAAACGCTCGATGTCAGCCCGCAGCCAAACCGTGCAGCGAGAGGACAGCCGCCGTCCCTTGGGCAAACGTCCTTCCTTCACCCAACGCCAGAACGTCGAGACCGCGACACCAAGAAACTTCGCCGCATCATGGGCACGCATCGCGCCCGCACCGTAGGGGGTAATGAGAGTGTTCGACATAAAAAAACCTCCTGCGTCTTTATTAAGTTACGCAAGAGGTTACAGGAACAGTAGGTATGTACAGCAAGGGTGTACAGGATGTACATTTCACACTTTAAAGGGTGTACATTTTTCTCCAGCCAAGGGTGTACATGGGGTATACAAGGTCGATTAAGCCTTGCCTAGCAAGCGCCTTGCACGCTGACTCATGGATTCCGCTGCTACTCGGGTTTCGTCAGCGTGAAGCAGAGCTCCCACTTGAGCCTGAGAGCACCACTTGCCGCCATCATGAAGATAAACCGCAATCTCTTCGTCGTTTTTTCCTTCTCGACGCATGCGACACACCATATCGGCTAGACTTTTGCCGCTTTCCAATTCCGCCTTAGTAGACTCAAGTTCCGTTCTGAGTTCTGCTAGATTGGTATCTTTTTCTTTCAGAGCTTTTTGTAGCGCGGCTCGTTCCATAAGAAACTGTTTATTCCACAGACGGATACTTTTAACGTCTTCAAGTTGCTTTTGGGCTTCGGAAAGTTGAGTTTCAAGTTCAGCAATATGGGAGCTGTTGTTACCAATATACGCTTCGCATTGACGGACTTGGCTTTTATGTTCTCCATAGTAACCATCGTAGTAGCCGCTATCATGCATCCTTTTTTCATGATTTCTGATTGTCCGATAATGAAAAGTTAGTTTATCAAGTTCTTCAACTTTGCGCATCATAGGTTGATATTCACAGCCTATTTCATCAATGTATTGATGCTGAATATAAAACCAATCAGGGACACCATGCGGAAATAGTTCTTTGTGAAGTATAAGATATTCGACAAATTCGGCAGGGCCAAGTTTGTAACGCTCCATAAGATCATGAGAGGTATAAAAGTCCCCACTATCGGGTTTAGGTATTTCTGTAAAAAAGATCTTCAATGGGAACGTCGCCATATGCGGAGGGCATATTTTACCATCAACGTCGTGTGCAAGGACAATATTGTTCCGGTAAAGGTCGTCTGAGACAGTTGATCCTAATTCGACAGCTTGGATAGAATTGTAACTTTTCCTATCCATTTTACCATCTATATCTGCATCAGAGTCCAAGAAAGCAGGTTGTGATCCCTCAAAAGCGCTCACGTTGTCCATATCAAAAATAATATCGTCATGTGGACCGGACAGTCCTAAGACGGCAGGGCGCTGGCTGGCACGAGTTATTCTGTGACCATTTCTCGGAACCCAATCTTTCTTATCGTAAGCGATAAGTAGTCCTTTTTTGACTAACGGTTCAATTTTTTCCACCAAACACTGCCACCGGGCCAGCAATTCTGCAAGAGAAAGCGGAAAATCCACTTCAACCCACGATGCAACACCTACTCTTGGGGGAACTTGTTTGCTGTCTATAGCGCGTGAAGGGATTTTTCCGGATGTGTTTCCCACTATACCAATAAAATCAGGGTATTCTTTTTCGCATTGCTCAACTTCTGACAGGATACAGTAATCAAATCCCCCCCACCAAACATCTCCAAATCCACTATCCCATAGGCCAGGGACGCAAAAAACTATTCCATTAATAGGCCCTTTAACATGAGAAAAGGTCTGAAGCTTACCACTTTTAAATAAGTCGTAATATTCACCCGTTGTCGCATGCTGCCAGCGGTTTTTGAGTTCTTCTTGCGTAATCAACAGGTGCTGAGCAAATGTTATCCTGTTTTCCAATACCATGTATCAACTCCCTTCAACTACCCCTTAACATTTCCCGCACCAAGCCATAAGGGTTCAGCTGTTGGTCATTGCGGGCTAAGCCACAGCTAAGAGAAAAAAATTTCGTACTTCTCTTCTTTCGGTTACGCTAGATGATACCCATGTTTCACGAAGCGATACGGGACTATACTTTTGTTCCACTCAAAGACTGCCCACGCAATTCATCCAGATAATCCGCCCACTCCTGCATCATCTTCCGTCGCTCGGGCAGGTATTGGGCAAAATTGTAAGAGGCCCGGACGGTATCCCGTTCGCCATGAGCAAGCTGTTTTTCGATCCAGTCCCGATTGTAGCCTTTTTCATTAAGTAGCGTTGACGCCATGGATCGGAAACCGTGTACGGTCATTTCATCCTTGCCATATCCCAAACGACGAAGCGCAGCCAAAAGCGTTACGTCCGAAATGGTAGCTGTGTTCGCCCTCATGGAAGGGAACAGGTAGCGCCCTCCCCCGGTGTACTGGTGGAGTTCGGCAAGGATTTCCATTACCTGCCGGGCAAGCGGAACAATGTGCAGTTCCCTCATTTTCATGCGTGTAGCGGGGATACGCCATTCATTGGCGTCAAGGTTGAACTCGGCCCATTCGGCGCGACGCAGCTCCACCGGACGTACCAGCACATAAGGAGCAATACGAAGGGCGGCCCGGACAATGACGTTGCCGGTATAGGCATCAATGGCCCGAAGCAGGCCACCCACAGCGGCGGGTTCCTTCACGCTGGCGAAGTGACCGCCCCGTACCGGAGGCAACGCGCCTTTCAAATCGGCCGCAATATTATGTTCGGCGCGGCCCGTCGCAATAGCGTACCGAAACACCTGTCCACAGGTCTGCAATGCCCTATGCGCCGTATCAACGGCACCGCGGCTCTCAATACGGCGCAACGCTTCCAGCAACATGGGTGCGGTTATGTCCCAGACAGGCCGACCTCCCAGTACTGGGAAAATATCTCTCTCAAGCCGCGCCATAATCTTCCCCGCGTGGCTTTCAGCCCAACCATCCTTTTGACGGTTGAACCATTCTCGCGCAACGATCTCAAAAGTGCTGTCGGTATCTGCCCGGGCGGCTTCTTTGGCGGCCTTTTTGTGGGCTCCGGGATCTATCCCCGCAGCAATCTGCCCCTTGGCCTCCTCACGACGGGCACGGGCATCCTTCAGCCCGACGGCGGGGTACGCTCCAAAGCTCAACGTCTTGCGCTTTCCTTCAAAACGATAGTCCATCCGCCAGAGCTTTCCCCCTGTAGGAGCCACATACAAGTAAAGGCCACCGCCGTCCGCAAATTTTTGCGGCTTGTCAGTAGCCTTCACACGCCGCAGCGTGACGTCAGATAACTTCATGGCGGTATCTCCCGGTTGAGGTATCGGGAACACTGGCAGGTTCATGAAAATACCGTCAGACGACAGGAAACCCTTACGGGACAGAGCCTTTAGGAAATGACGGTATCCGAATTCGTGAACCTTAGAATACCGTCAAAAATACCGACAAAATGACGGTATGTCCATATGTGTGGTGAGACTACATAGGACAAACAAAAAGCCCCAAACCCTTTGTTTTCAAGTGGTTTGAGGCTTTATGCGTCTACTAGAGACAAAAATCTGGTGGAGATGAGGGGGATTGAACCCCTGGCCTCAGCGATGCGAACGCTGCGCTCTCCCAGCTGAGCTACATCCCCAAAGGTCGCCGTAGCAACGGGAATCTCTATACGGGATCACCCTCACGCTGTCAAGCAAAACGGCCCAGGGCATCCGTATTTTTCCCTTTGCGAGAAATGAGCGGGGCTTTCCCAAACGCCGCCTCCATCGTATACCCCTCAATCCCGTGAACATCCCAAAGGGAACACGGCTGGCGAAGCGCTCCGAAAGCGTCTTCCCGTCATGCTTCCCGATGGCGCCGTTATCCGCGCAATTCGCGCTGCATATCCCGGGTCTCGGCACGGCGCTTCAGCTCCACGCGGTGATCGTGCAGCTTGCGGCCCCGTCCAAGAGCCAACTCCACCTTGATCTTCCCGTGCTTGAGGTACAGCTTCGACGGAACCACGGTCAGGCCCTTCTGTTCCACTTTCGCGGCAAACGACGCGATTTCCTGTGCGTGCATCAGCAGTTTGCGGGGCCTGTCCGCGTTTTGCTCCACATACCCGGCATTCGTATACGGGGCAATGTGCAGGCCGATCAGCCACGCTTCGCCGCGCCTGAACTCCACATAGCTGTCCGTGAAGTTCACCTGCCCGGCACGAAGGCTTTTCACCTCGGGCCCGGTCAGGGAAATACCCGCTTCAATGGTTTCCAGATATTCATAAATATGACGGGCTTTACGGTTATCCCCAATAAGGGGGCCGCCCGATTTCTTGGCGCTCATAGCTTACCTCCTTGCGGACAGCAGCGCGTAAATGCTCTTGACCGTCCATCCGGCCGTCCGGGTCTGCACCCGGCGCGCAACGTCCCGGGGCGAACCGCCCAGTTCCCGCTCCTCGGCGATGAGGCGAAACACCTCTTCCCTGTCCGTCACGCCTCCGGCCTCCGCCGGTCCGACCACCACCGTGATCTCGCCAAGCAACTCAACGCCCGCCGGGACGCCGTCCTCCAGCCGCCCGAGAAGGTATTCCTCATGCGTTTTGGTCAGTTCGCGGGCAATGCAAAGTTCCCGTGGGCCGAGCACGGCATGGGCAACAGAGAGCGTTTCGCTCAATCGGTCCTTACGTT
>ERZ791875.2161-NODE-2161-length-11055-cov-6.632273_pt1 | contig 11055 bp, 12 predicted proteins | sample MGYA00510278_ERZ791875 | MGnify/ENA primary metagenome ERZ791875 (study PRJEB30046, sample SAMN00792078) | human gut metagenome | study: EMG produced TPA metagenomics assembly of the A metagenome-wide association study of gut microbiota in type 2...
GTAGGGGGCGGCGTCCTCGACGCCCCGCGGAGGGGTCAAGACCCCTCCCTACAAGCCGCTTTTTAAGGGCTGTAGGGGCGGATTCCATATCCGCCCGTACCCGCTCTCGGCAACGCAAAAATGCCCCGGTACGCAGAAACGCACACCGGGGCATTGGCTTTACGTAAGTATCAGTAGTTCATAATGTCCTTCACAGCACCGGACATCGAGAAGAGTTTGGCGGACAGATGGTCGAGGTAGACGATGCCGAGCTTGTTGCCCGTCTCCTCATTATACATGTCGGCCAGCTGGGGCATGACCCGGAACGCGGCGGCCTGGGCCTCGGGGCTGTTGTCAAAGTTTGCCGTGCCCTGCACGCGCAGCCACTCGCCGCGGTCATTGGCGGCGCAGATCTCGAGGTTCGTGTTGTCCAAAAGCTGCTTGTAGGCGGCCTTGTGCTTGCCCAGGGCAATGCACAGGTGGCCGTTGTACCACATGGCAAAACCGATGGGACGCACGCGGGGCAGATAGCCATCGACGGTGGCAAGGTAGAAGGTGGGATTCTCTTTCAGAAATTCCATGATTTCTTCATTTGGTTTCATGGTGTAAACCCTCCCGCAATATTACAGTGTGGCCAGCGCCGCTTTGATGCGTGCGGCGGCCTCCTTGGTGCGCTCGGCATCGCCGAACGCCGTCAGACGGAAATACCCCTTGCCGCAGGGGCCGAAGCCCTCGCCGGGGGTGCCCACAACGTGGGCATGCTCGAGCAGCCAGTCAAAAAACTCCCAGCTGCCCATCTCGTTGGGGCAGCGCAGCCAGATGTAGGGGCTGTTCTTGCCGCCGCAGTACCAGACCCCGGCCTCGTCCAGCGCCGCCGCAATGACAGCGGCGTTGGCGCGGTAGTAGTCGAGGTTCTGCTGGATCTCCTTCATGCCCTCATCGGTAAAGACGGCCTCGGCACCGCGCTGCACAACATAGGCAACGCCGTTGAACTTCGTAGTCTGGCGGCGCAGCCACATCTTGTTCAGCTTGCCGCCGGCCAGCGCCTGCGGCACGACGGTGTAGCCGCAGCGCGTGCCGGTGAAGCCTGCGATCTTGGAGAAGCTGCACACCTCGATGGCAACCTCCTTCGCGCCCTCGACCTCAAAGATGCTGCGGGCGAGACCCGGCTCGGAGACGAAGCACTCGTAGGCGGCGTCAAACAGGATGACCGCGTCATTTGCCTTCGCCCAGGCGACCCAGGCCTTGAGCTGCTCGACGGAGTAGGTCGCGCCGGTGGGGTTGTTGGGGCTGCAGATGTAGACGATGTCCGCGTGGGGGGCCTCGTCCGGCATCGGCAGGAAGCCGTTCTCCGCCGTGGCAGGCAGGTAGAGAATCTTGCGGCCCGCCATCACGTTGTCATCGACGTAGACCGGGTAGACCGGGTCGGGAACAAGGATCGTGTTGTCCTGACTGAACAGGTCCAGCAGGTTGCCCAGGTCGCTCTTGGCACCGTCGGAGATGAAAATTTCGGACATGTCCAGCTCGACACCGTGGCCCGCGTAATACCTGCGGATAGCGTCGCGAAGGAACTCATAGCCCTGCTCGCTGGGAATATAGCCGTGGAACGTACCCTTGTGGCCCTGCTCCTCAACGGCCTTGTGCATGGCCTCCGTCACGGATGCCGCCAGCGGCAGGGTGACGTCGCCGATGCCCAGACGGATGACGTCTGCCTCGGGATGGGCCTTCTGGTAGTCGGCTACCTTGTGGGCAATGGTGCTGAACAGATAGCTCTCGTTCAGCTCGGCGTAATGCGGATTCAGCTGCATTATGGTTCCCCCTCGTTTATACCTATATAAATTTACTTTACCACAATTCGCGGCGGTGTGCAATAGAATTTGCAAAGGGAATTTTTATGGGTGATTTGTGGGGGAGGGTCTTGACCCTCCCGTGAGGGATAAATCTCTCCCCTACTGTAGGGGGCGGCGTCCTCGACGCCCCGCGGAGGGGTCAAGACCCCTCCCTACAATCCTCCCCGTACAGGCTCTCGCACTTCTCGTCAATCTCCCTTGCGGGCAGCGACACGGCCATGGCCACCGCGGCACTGTAGCATTCCTCGGGGGTGAAGCCTTCGCCCGCCAGCGGGAAATGCTGCAAAATCTTCTCGACCAGCTCGTCGTAATAGCGCGCGTAGAGCACGCCGCGGTCCGTGATGTAAATTTTGCCGTACCGCCGCCGCACAATGACCCCCTGCTTCATCAGGCTGGTCAGGATGCTGGTGACGCTGGGCTTGGTCACGCCCATGGCCTGCGCCAGTGCCAGCGGCGAGACCTCGGTGCTTTGCAGCGCCAGATGGTGGATGGCCAGCAGATAACGCAGGTTGGAATCGGTCAGGGTCAAGGTACATCTCTCCTTATACCAAACTAAAAGGGGGCGCGGGCCACGAACGGACCCGCGCCCCCTTCAGGCACTTATGCTTTACTTACTGTGGCAGGCACCGCCGCAGGTCTTACAATTACCTGTGCAGCCGCCGTGACTGCCGCAGCCGCCGCCCCCGCAGGAGCCGTCACAGCAGCCGAGGCCGCCGGTCTTGTGTTCATGGTACATAAGCCAGCCGGTACCGCCGAAGACGATAATCGAAACGATGATCGTAGGCAGGTTGAAATTAGCAGCTAAAAATTCCATCATAAAAAGTCCGCTCCTTTCCGGAAGAATACGGTATTATTATACATTCAAGATTACTTGGAAGCGACAGCCTTCTTGGAATCGAACTGAACCTCGTTGACACCCGCGTACTTGTTGGGGCGGAACAGCAGGTAGATCGTGAAGGCGATGATGGCGATTGCCACAATGGTGAAGAAGTTGAAGCCGACCTCACCGGTGATCAGGCCGCCGATCTGATAGACGACCAGAGAAGCGCAGTAGGCAAACAGGCACATATAGCCGATGGCGATGGCAGTCCACTTGCCGTTGTTCATCTCGCGCTTGATGGCGCCCATAGCAGCGAAGCAGGGAGCGCACAGCAGGTTGAAGATCATGAAGCTGTAAGCGGAGATCGCGGTGAAGCTGGCAGCAACCTCGGGCCAGATCTCGTCGCCGTTGTCAGACAGCTCGTCAGCATAGTGATACAGAACACCGAAGGTACCGACGACATTCTCCTTGGCGATCAGGCCGGAGATAGAAGCGACGGTTGCACGCCAGTTGCCGAAGCCCTGCGGGATGAAGATCCAGGAAATTGCGCTTGCAACGATAGCCAGGATGGAGTTGTCCTGATCCTCGACCATCGTGAACGCGCCGTTCTCGAAGCCGAAGCCCTGCAGGAACCACAGGATGATGGTGGCAGCCAGAATGACGGTGCCGGCACGCTTGATGAAGGACCAGCCGCGCTCCCAAGTAGCGCGCAGGACGTTGCCCCATGCGGGCACATGGTAAGCGGGCAGCTCCATAACGAACGGAGCAGGATCACCGGCGAACAACTTCGTCTTTTTCAGGATGATGCCGGAGATGATGATGGCCGCGAAGCCGATGAAGTAAGCAGAGGTGGCGACCCAGCTGCTGCCGCCGAACAGAGCACCTGCGATCAGGCCGATGATGGGCATCTTGGCACCGCAGGGAATGAAGCAGGTGGTCATGATCGTCATACGGCGGTCACGCTCGTTCTCGATGGTACGGGAAGCCATAACACCGGGAACGCCGCAGCCGGTACCAACCAGAATGGGGATGAAGCTCTTGCCGGACAGACCGAAGCGGCGGAAGATACGGTCCATGATGAAGGCGACACGAGCCATGTAGCCGACATCCTCCAGAATGGACAGCAGGAAGAACAGAACGAGCATCTGGGGAACGAAGCCCAGAACCGCGCCGACACCGGCGACGATGCCGTCCATGATAAGGCCGTACAGCCAGCCAGCAACACCGATGCTCTCCAGGAAGCCGCCGAGGGCATTCGGGACGATCTCGCCGAACAGAACATCGTTCGTCCAGTCGGTGGCAAAGGTGCCGATACCGATGCCGCCGTCCGCAACGGAGGTACCCATCGAGATGGCGTACATCAGCCACATGATGGCTGCGAAGATCGGCAGAGCCAGGATACGGTTCGTGACGAACTGGTCGATCTTATCGGAGACAGTCAGGTTCTCGGTGCGGGGCTTCTTCTTGACGGCCTTGTCAACAACGCCGTTGATGTAAGCGTAGCGCTGGTTGGTGATGATGCTCTCGGCGTCATCGTCCATTTCCTTCTCGCAGTCGGTGATGTGGGCATCGATGTGGTCTAGCAGCTCTTTGTTCAGGTTCAGCTCAGCCTGGACCTTGTCGTCGCGCTCAAACAGCTTGACAGCGTACCAGCGCAGGAAGCGGTTATCGACCTTGCCCTGAATGGACTCCTCAATGTGGGCGATGGCATGCTCAACGCTGCCGGTAAAGACGTGAGGCAGCTCGCCTGCCTTGCCCTTCTTGGCGGCGGCGACGGCCAGCTCGGCAGCCTTCTCGCTGCCCTCGTTCTTCAGGGCGGAGATTTCGACGGCCTCGCAGCCCAGTTCGTTGGACAGCTTCTTCAGGTCGATCTTGTCACCGTTCTTGCGGACGAGGTCGATCATGTTGACGGCCATGACAACGGGGATGCCGAGCTCGATCAGCTGGGTGGTCAGGTAGAGGTTACGCTCGATGTTGGTGCCGTCGATGATGTTCAGGATGGCGTCGGGCTTCTCATTGACGAGGTAGCCGCGGGCAACGACCTCCTCCAGCGTGTAGGGAGACAGAGAGTAGATACCGGGCAGGTCCTGGATCACGACGTCGTCGTGCCCCTTGAGCTTGCCCTCCTTCTTCTCAACGGTAACGCCGGGCCAGTTGCCGACATACTGGTTAGAACCGGTCAGGCTGTTGAACAGGGTGGTTTTACCGCAGTTCGGGTTGCCTGCCAGAGCAATTTTAATTGCCATTTGGTTAAACCCCTTTCTTTACTTTTTCAGAACTCACTCAACTTCGATCATTTCGGCGTCAGCCTTGCGGACGCTGAGCTCGTAGTTGCGGACGGTCAGCTCCATCGGGTCGCCCAGAGGTGCGACCTTGCGGACGTAAACCTTGGTGCCCTTGGTCAGGCCCATGTCCATGATGCGGCGCTTGACAGGGCCCTCGCCGTGCAGCTTGGCAACGGTGACGGTCTCGCCGACCTGTGCATCTTTCAGAGTCTTCATACTTCGTTCCTCCTCTTGGTACAATCGATCAAACAGCCGAGGGGCTGTGATTCCAAATTTTTTACGCAACGATAATGCGCATGGCCAGGGTCTTATCCAGCGCGATGCGCGCTTCCTTGACCTGAAGGATGAGGTTGCCGCTGATCTCATTGACCACGGTAACGGTCTCCCCCACGACAAAGCCAAGCTCGGCCAGATGCTGGCGGACCTCATCCTTGCCGGTGATCTTTCGGATGGTAACGGTATCGCCTGCTTTAGTCATCGTTAAAGGCATTCCACACACTCCCCTTTTGCAATTCTGCAATATATTAGCCTATGCTAACGCATGGAGCAAAAGCATGCGGTTAGAACGCTCTAACCGCTTACAATGGTAGTTTACCACCACTAACTCACGATGTCAATACGGAAGTTAGGCTAACCAAACAGGTTTGTGAAAAGTAGATAGTTATTACTAACTTGAATTGTGCAGTTTTGAATAAATTGTGAAAGCATCAGGGCAGAAGCCGGGCGGTGATGCGCGCTTACGGAAACCACCCGGTAGGGGCCGGGCGTGCCCGGCTTCTACAGACAGCAAAAAAGCCGGAGGGACCTCTCTCCCCTTCCGGCATATTCAATATCTTATTGCCCCTTTTTCTGCTTCCGCGTCTCTGCCAGATGCCGCACCGCCAAAACGGGATGGTGGAACAGCATCCGCGGACCGCTCCAGCGCATGACCTGGCGGATGCGCTCCCGCATCTCGGGCTTGTAGCAGTGCGTTTGGCAGACACTGCAGAACGTTTTGGTCGCTATATGCGGGCAGTGGTCCACCCGCGCGTCGGCGTAGTCCCGCAGGACCGCGCAGTCGGGGCAGAGCCGGCCATTGGGCGTACCGTGATGGCCGCGGCAGTATAGCTCAATCATCAGGCCGACAGTGGCCTTTTCCTGTTGGCGCTTCTTCTCCGGGGCGTCGGGGACGCCGCCCCCTACAGTGTTCGTAACAGCCATCAGCTCATCCTCCCGTTTTCCACAGAGTACGTCGTGTCAGCAATTCGCATCGTCGAGGCGCGGTGGGATACAAGCACCACGGTCTTGCTGGCCCGCTCCTCGGCCAGACTGCGCAAGATGACGGCCTCGTTCAGGCTGTCGAGGTTGCTCGTTGGTTCGTCCAGCAGAATGAACGGTGCATCGTGCAGAAATGCCCGTGCCACACCGAGCCGCTGCCGCTCGCCGCCCGAGAGGGTATCGCCCAGCTCCCCGACGGGCGTGTTGTAGCCCTGCGGCAGCGTCATGATAAAGTCGTGGATGGACGCCTTCCTGCAGGCTGCCACGACCTGCTCATGGGTCGCGTTCCGGTTGGCAATTTTGACATTTTCTTCAATACTGTCATGGAACAGCACGGTGTCCTGCTCGACGAAGCTCTCCGCTGCGCGCAGCGACGCCGTGTTGATCCCCTTGATGTTCTCGCCGGAGATCTCGACCCGGCCTAAATCCGTGTCCCAGAACCGCATGAGCAGCTTGAGCAGCGTGGATTTGCCGCTGCCGCTGCGGCCCGTGATGCCCACGATGCCGTGCTCCGGGATGTGCAGGCTGACCTCCTTCAAAATCTCGCTGTCGCGGTAGCCGAAGGTCACGCGGCGGGCGTCGGCACCGCGGAACACAATGTCCCTGCCGTCGGTGACCTCGCGCACAGCGGGCTGCTCATCGAGAATATCCAGAACGCGGTTGCCCGCGGCGAAGGTGCTTTGCAGCCCGGTGCCGAGATTCGCCAGCGCGATGACCGGGCCGAAGCTGCTCATGAGTGCCACAACGCTGACGAGAGCACCGTCAAACCCGATGGCACCCGCCATGAACAGGCTGCCAGCCAGCGCCAGCATACCGGCGTCCAACAGCTGGATGATGGCCCCGGTCACGGCCTGTGCCGTGCCGCCGGCCTCCTTCAGGCGGCGCTCCTGCCCGGCCAGCGCGTCGGTGCGCTGGTTGATTTGCGCCAGCCGATGCGCGCCGTCGTTGTATTGCAGGCTCTCCCGCACGCCACGCAGGCTGTCCAGTACAAAGCCGTTCAGCGCGCCGAACTCCGCGCGGAAGCTCTCGCCCGATTTGCGCGCACCTCTGGCGGCTGTCACGGGTATGCCGATGCCGATGACCGCATAGGCCAGCGCCGCGTACAGCCCCAGCGCGGGTGCATAGCTTCCCATAAAGCACGCCATAACGACGCTTACGATGACGGCAATGCAGATGGGCGAGATCGTGTGCGCGTAAAAAACCTCCAGCAGCTCAATGTCAGCGGTCAGCACGGCAATCAGGTCGCCCTTGTCGCGGCCCTCCAGCTTGGCGGGGGCCAGCTGGCGCAGCACGCCAAAGACCTTGTCCCGGATGAGCGCCAGCAGCTTGAACGCAATAAAATGGTTGCAGCCCTGCTCCGCGTAGTGCAGCACGCCGCGGGCCACGGCCAGAATCGGCAGCAAAATACAGGCGGTTTTGAGCACAACGGGCACAGAAAAGTGCAGGCTGTCCAGCAGCGCATACACACCCAGAACCGGGATGAAGATGGCGCAGAGAAAGCCCGCTACGCCCAGCAGAACGGCGCAGACCATGACCGGGGCGAGAGGGCGTACCAGCCCTACAAGGCGGTACATGACGTTGAAATTGCCGCGAGTACGTTTGTTTTCCATCACTGTGCCTCCTTCCCGTAGTTTTCCAGTGCCTGCTGGCGGTTCCACAGGTCGGCGTACAGCCCGCCCTGCGCCAGCAGTGCCTCGTGCGTGCCCTGCCCCGCCGGATGGCCGTGATCCAACACGTAAATATTGTCCGCCTTTGTCACGTTGGCAAGGCGGTGGGAAATCAGGATGACCGTCTTGCGCCCGGCCAGCCGGTGGATGCCCGCCATGATGTCAATCTCGCTCTCCACGTCGATGTTGGACGTTGCCTCGTCAAAAATGTAGACGGGACTGTCATGCAGCAGTGCGCGGGCCAGTGCCAGCCGCTGCCGCTGGCCGCCGGACAGGTTGCCGCCGCCCTCGGTCAGCGGGGTGTCCAGTCCGTCCATCGAGCGCAGGAAGTCCGCCAGATTCACCTGCTCCAGCGCGCCCCACAGCGCACCGTCGTCTGCGCCGGGCGCGGCCATCCGCAGGTTGTCGGCCACCGTACCTTTAAAGAGGTGGCTGCCCAGGCTGACGAGCGTTACATTTTTGAGCAGGCTGGCCTCGCTGACGGCGGAAAGCTCCTGCCCGCCGATGGTCACATGCCCCGTGTAGCCGGACACGCGCCCGGTCAGCACGGCGGCAATCGTGGACTTGCCGCAGCCGCTCTCGCCCACCAGCGCGGTGAAGCTGCCCTGCGGGAAGTCAAGATTTAAGCCATGCAGCGTTTCTTTTTCGGCCGTGTAGCCAAAGTGCAGGTCACGGCAGGCAATCGAGCAGTCCGCGCCGAGCTGGGCGGTCCTGGCGCTGCCCTCGGGCAGGTCCAGCAGCTTGAAAATTTTGTCGCTGGCGGCCATGCCGTTCATGGCAACGTGGAAGTACGACCCCAGCGCGCGCATCGGCAGGAAGAAATCCGCCGACAGCAGAATGATGCAGAGCGCGCCCGACAGCGCCACACGGCCCGCGGCGAACTCCTTCGCGGCCACGATGATGCCCAGCGCCGCGCCGCCGTAGGCGATGACGTCCATGACGATGATCGAGTTGAGCTGCATCGTCAGCACCTTCATCGTCACCTTGCGGAAGTGCTCGGCCTCACGGTTCATGGCCGCGTGGCGGGCCTCGTCGGCCTGATAAATCTTGAGCGTGGTCAGCCCTTGCAGGTTCTCCAAAAAGCTGTCTCCCAGCGCAGCGTACCGGCCCCAGTACTTGCCCAGCAGCTTTTTAGCAAATTTCTGCACAGCCACGATGGAAACCGGGATGAGCGGCACGCAGATCATCAGGATGACCGCCGCGTGCAGACTGACTGGGACCAGCGCAATAAACAGCGTGACCGGTGCGACCATGGCGTAGAAAAACTGCGGCAGATACGCGCCGAAGTAGGTCTCGAGCTGCTCGACGCCCTCGCCTGCCAGCTGCAAAACCTCCGCGGTGGGCACGGCCTGGGTGTAGCTGCCGCCCAGGCGGAGCAGTTTTTCATAAATGGCGGCGCGCAGCGTTTTTTTGACGGTGCAGCTGGCGTTGTAGCTGGCCGACGCCGCGCCGCGCGTGCAGAAAAAGCGCACGATCAGCGCACCGAGAATGTACAGAAGTGCGGTGGGCAGGTCCGGCGTGCCGTCCAGCAACCCCGCCAGTAAGCGAGACACGGCGAAGATCATCACGATGTTGGCCAGCAGCGCAAGGAATTGCAGCACAACATTCCACGCAATGCACCGTTTGGAGTCGCCCATCATCGAAATCAGACGTTTGTTGATCATCATAAGCGGTTGTTCCTTTTTTACATAGTGCGGTAGAGGCCGGGACATACCCGAAAAATCACACCTTTTCCTTCGTGCGCAGCGGCAGGTAGCCTGCGTCGCGGATGGCCTTGCGGATGACCTCCTCGTCGGCGTCGGCCTTCGTCCAGACCGTCACGTTCCGGGCGCTCAGGTTCACTTCGGCCAGCGTGTCGGGCAGGGTGTTCAATGCGTTTTCCACATGGCGCTGGCAGTTCTGGCAGGTCATGCCGTCCACGCCCATGACGAGGCGGTGCGGATAGTGGCTCTTGTTGGTGTCCGCCGCCCTGACCTTTTTAGCGGGGGCGTCATGCTCACCGCAGCAGCCGCCGCCGTGGCGCAGATGGTGGATAAAGCTGTAGATGCCGTAGCCGACGGCAGCCACCAGAATCAGAACAATAATGACGTTTTCCATAAAAAACCTCCCGGTTAGTGTTTTCTAATTTGACTTAGAATATACTAACTTCTGCTTTGCTTTTTGTCAAGAGGTATCTTTTTTGATACTGCCCGGCAGGGACTGCACATGCCCGGCTCCTGCCGCGCAAACAAAGAAGGAGGGGCATCGCTGCCCCTCCCGGTATGGATGGATATGGAGAAAATCAGGCATTGGCCAGAGCGGTGCCAAGGGCTGCACAGGCAGTCTCGGCATCGCCGTCGGGGGAGCCGTTGGCCATGACAGGCTCAACGACCAGACGGGCACCGGCGGCCTCGGCGTCCTCGGCCCAGGTGCGGATCCACTCGCCGTCACCCCAGCCGTAGGAGCCGAACAGGCCAACGGGTTTGCCGCTCAGAGAGCCGCGCAGATCCTGGTACATCGGCTCGAACTCGCTCTCCTCCAGCTGCTCGGCGCCCATGGCGGGGCAGCCCAGCGCAAAGCCGGTGTAGTCGCCGGCGGAGGAAACGTTGAACTCGGAGGCGGTGAACTTGTCAACAGAAGCGCCGGCGGCGGCAGCTGCGTTGGCGACCAAATCGGCCATGGCCTCGGTGTTGCCGGTGCCGCTCCAATAGATAACTGCGATCTTGCTCATAAATAACTACTCCTTTTATAATTTTATGGTGCATCGTCAGGCGGCCACTGTCAGCCGCCTGATCGGGGTGCCGTTGTAATAGCAGCGGGCGTAGATGCGCTCGCACTTTTTATAGCGGTCAAACTCTGCCTGTGCAGCGGTGGGATCGGTGTAGACCTTCCAATAGCCGCACGCGGTAAAGTTTTTGCCGCGGTTTTGGATGAACCCGATGACATCCGCCAGCGGGTAGCCTAGAAAAACGCCGATCTCATGCGGGAAATCTCCCTCACAGCAGAGCCTTTCGGCCAGTTGGTCCAGCAGCTCGTCTGCGGTGCCGGGGGTGTAGCCCTCTCCTGCCAGAAAGTCCAGCATGTGCGGCGCTGCCAACAGCCTGGCCACACGGGCCGGGCGGTATACATAGACCAGCACAGCCCCGGTGCACGGGCACTGTCTAAGCACCCGCACCGTGACCCCGCGGGGCGACAGCGCGGCGTGCCAGGCGGCGGCC